>Ga0315282_10003933_pt1 | contig 26298 bp, 14 predicted proteins | sample YL17G07_20_MG_FD_203693 | JGI IMG/M metagenome (GOLD analysis project Ga0315282, IMG submission 203693) | Sediment microbial communities from Yellowstone Lake, YNP, Wyoming, USA - YL17G07_20 | ecosystem: Environmental > Aquatic > Freshwater > Lake > Sediment | place: USA: Wyoming | collected... | reverse complement strand
TCTGGCTTGCTTTAAGCCATTGTGGTAGTGGGGTTTTGAAGCCGCTTGTTGCGTATTGCAAGGCTTGTTCTAAACTGCCAAATTTTGCTGGTTCACTACGCATAGCGTTTCTCACGTTTTCTCTAATTTGCCAGACCCCAAGAGGAATGATGTAGCCAGGTTGAATTTCTCGGAAAACCACTGTTGCTGCCTGTCTACCTTCTCTATGAAGACGTTCACATACGCCTAAACGTGCGGCGTAGTAGGCGCCACCAACATTTCCTGCATAGGTTGTTCGTCCAGAGTAACTTTCTCGGTCTCCTGATAACACCGCATATGCGTAGGGGTTCCAAAGACTGCCATGGCTCCAGGACTCAAGAACTTCAAAACTCCAGACGTCGGGAAGCATTAAAACTCCGAATTTATTATCCAAGTAATCCGATTTGTAGACTCTATATTCATTGATTGTTGGTGCTCTTCGAATTGATTTTAGCAGCGATTTAGAAACCATGTCGTCGATAGCAGTTATGCTCCAGCGGGTTGGAACCAGACAGCGATTATCCTTTAAACCAAAAGCTCCGATACTGAAAGCTCGTTGAATTTTCGATACTGGTACCCCATTTTGATATAATTCACAAACCGCCGGAACGGCTTTCAAATCTTCATCATAATATGCGCGTTCTATACGGTGATCCCACGAAGTATTGTTGACTTTGAGACTTTGCATAATCGCGCTTGGACCGTACGGGGCAGCCTCAGGACTCAAGGTTAAGAACCCCCTCGGCTCTTTTTTGAGATGTAATTCAGCATACGTGTCTTTTGAGGAGAAGGCAAGACCTCTAACCGCTTCTGTGACTGCGCGTGCTTCTTCAAATTTTCTGACATGCACTAAATATTTTCCACGCACAAGCAACGAGCGAAAGCCAACGATTTCTTCAAATGGTTTTCCAAACCACACCTCAGGAAAGTCAAATATAGCAGTGTTTTCTGTTACTGGAGGCACCAGCGGACCAAAATAAACTTTAGGGTAACCTATTCTTCCGACAAAAACGCTTGGGGGAGAACAACCTTCGATAGTGGAACCTTTAATGAAGGAAGTAGCCCGTAAAAGAGAGTATGCCCGAACCATTAAGGGACAACTTGGTTTTCCACAGAGTAGCCTTGCCCCCTTACAAACAACGCAAAGTTCACTTTGGCCAACAGTATGAATCGGTTTCTTTTTCCAAAGACTATACATAATTTTCTACAGATAAATAAGGCGCGGACAATATTTAACCTTTTTGGGCACGTTGCGAGAACAGAAGCATGCCGGTTTTCAGGCGATGCGACCGCCCCTTTTTTGAAGCAGCTACTCTTTTACCTTACTCAAAAGGCTTTCGCCAATCTTGACCACTCGTCGAAACAGTTCCTTATTGGTTACCGCGGATTTAAGATAGGCAACTTGTCTTTTCTGTTCTTCACTTAACGGTCCCCAACCACGTTCAGGCGAAGTTGCTAACCCTCTACTTTGGCTTTTAACTTTTTCCTTGAACGACTTGTACAGGTTTTCGAAACCAGTAAGCTTTACCTTCCACTTTAGATAATCCATTACTAGAAAACGCAGTTCCTCCGACTCCTTTTCGAGTGCAGCCTTCACAGTTTCCTCAATTTTGCTTGATTGCTCGCACACTTTGACTAGGGCTTCTCCCAACGTTCGCCTCTTCTCGTAGTTTTTGAGTTTTTTATCGAAGAAACTTTTCTTTCCAGCCAAGACTTGCGAGGCCTCAACGTTAGCCTTTGAAATGAAAGCCCTCTGTTTCAATATGTACTCAACTCGTTTTTTCTCGTCGCCTTCAACAAGAACTTCTTCAGGAGTTAAAACCTTAATTTTTTCGCCTCCAACATCAACCGCGTGCTCCCGCTCGAGGTGGGCAGCCAAAACTTCCGCGGCGGTTTGAACCCAAACCGCAAGGACTTCATCAATCATGCGTCTGGGCATTTCGTTTGGAAACTCGAAATATTCGTCGCCAGCAAACAGGCCGCAAACTTGATAAAACACTTTAAAACCATCAACGTTGAAATAGCCAAACTCAACACGACCCTCTTCTTCTCCACAACCGAGGTCTTCAACTTTTCGGTTCTGCAACTTCTGCCTCAAAACGGCGACTAGTTCGTCTGGCGAAACTAACCGTAAGAGACCGCAGGAAAAAACGTCGTGAATGTTCACCGAAAATTTTTCCTCTCTCTCTTTTGCCATGGGAGATCCACATCAACAATGGACAGTGCACGATATAAAGTTTTCCAAAAAAACAGACTCGAGAAAAAGTGAAAGTTAATCCAAAACCAAGCCTCTCGTTGTGGATGAGAGCAATTTTTTCGGCATTTATCGATTAACAAAGTTTAAATAGGTCACAATATCATCAGTAAGAGAGGTGATATTGGTGGAAGAGGAAGAAGAGGACTGGGAAGCGCCCGAAGAAGAAGAATGGCAAGAGGAAGAAGAATAACTTTTTTTTAAACCCTTTTTTTTGTTTTCTTTTTTTAAGCAAATACGAAAGAGATTTATCTTTGTTTAGCCATGTTATATGTAGTGGTAACTTGAGCTTTAGTAACATCGGAAAAAATAAAGAGCCTACTTGGCTGTTTTGTGTTTTGCAGGATAAAAAAGAAGCTCTGATCCATCATAGTTTCAGGCCGGGGCTGCCTAAAAACAAACCGCCATTATGGGTTTACTGTCCACTAATGGCTGAACAGTATCCTAGAGATCGTAAGCTGATATGCGAATGTAAAGGAGGTCCTTTCTATCGGGGAACCGTCCTCCGGTTTAGTTCTGAAAACCGGATCCTTGCCTGGGTCAAACACAAACCGATCCTCTTAAAATTTAGCCGCGAAGAACTACAAAGAGCAGAAGAAGAAAGCGTTAAAGAAGAGGGGCAATGGATGGAAGCTGAAAGAAAAAACGGCTGCTTGAACGTTAAAGGTTAATTTTTTTTAGCCACGATAAAAACCATTTAAGTAAGGGCTCATCACTTTGCGTTCAACACTTTTATTGTTTCTGGTTTCAGTTTGGCCCCGTTGATGTGGAAAGTTTTGTTCGAGCGGTCGTAAATGTGTTCGCCGCGGTATTTCACTAATAGTCCTTCCTCAGTTTGTTTTGCTCTTCCATGCTTGATGAGGTAAAAGTAGATTTGAGCGTCGTCTCCATTTAAAAGCACCGCCGCGATTTTAGGGTTCAACTTTGCAGGAAGCACAAACAACACCTTCAAAACTTGTTTATCCATCCGCCAGCGAAACAATTCCCACACGCCAGAAAGCAAAGGTTTAAGCCACAAGGCAACACTAGTTAACAGAAAAATGTTCATTGTAGGCTTTAGCGGATCAAACACTTGAGCAAACTCTTCAGGCAGCTTAAGCATTCCCGACAAAATTAAATATAAAGAAAAACTTGAAATAGCCACGAATAACTCTGCTTTACTAATTTTCATGTTACATAACTATGTTGACACCAAAATATAACTGTTTCGAATTTACTCCTTCCTTTTACCTCCGCCAATAACAATAGCGAACAGAAAACGCAAAGGCAAATCTCCCTAATTTACGCTTCTTTCCTCTTTGATAGACAATAACGCTTATAATTAGGGGAAACCCTTAAATATTTGGCCTGACAATAAATTAATAAGGAGTAAAAACATGAACTCAAAACAAAAAACCGGCTTTAAGTTTGCCCTAGTGTGCATGGTCGTGTTCTCTATAGTATATCTCCTAGCAGCCGAAATGACTTTACCATCGATACCAACGCTGGGCGGCGGAACAGGAACAGTTTCTTCTCCAGGAAACGTTTCTGCCTTCACTTGGACTCTGAGCGGTTCACCGACACAAGTAACCGGAGTAAGCTTGACTTTCGACGCGGACTTGCCGATAGGCGCAAAGATCTACATTGAACTACTTGACTCAGGAAGCACAGTGCTCGCAACTGGCACAAAGACGTTAACTGTATTGCTACCACTTGGAACCCCAACTGAAATCACAACCTCACCATCACTTGATGCCGCAGATGTAGCAAACGTAGCCGTAACTGTTGTTGGACCGTAACCCCAAAAACAAGGGCAGGAATACTACATGCAACAGGCACGTGTCACTAGGTTCTTTTTTCTTTCAATAGCTCTCGCTCTCAATCACAAAAATACCGTTTGCCTGCGAAACCAATCTTCCCTTTCTTTGGAGGCAACTAACTCGTGACTGTAAATAGTATTAACAAACAGATTAAAACAAGTCGCTTCGCAAAAGCAAAAAGAATTTTACACGTTGCCGAATCAATTTTCTCAACGCTTTTTATCATAACAATACTTTTAATGCTTGTGCTTGAAGTTTGCGGAGTTTTAACTATAGCTGTGGTTTCAACAGACTCGATGGAACCAACGATCCCTCCGGGTTCAATCGCCTTTTTCTTGCATTACGACCAATATGGCGTGGGAGACGTTATCGCCTTTAGAGTGTACAATAACCTCATGATGCACAGAATAAACGAAACAAGCTCTACTGGTTTCTTCACAAAGGGAGATGCGAACGAAAATAGAGATCCGTGGAGAGTCCCGTCTTCAGCCATAAAAGGAAGGCTAATTCTTAGTTTTCCTCTTCTAGGTTATGCCTTAACTCTGTTGAGGGCACCGCTATTTTTCGCTGGTTTAATGACTATTATTTTTATATACTCAACTAAAGACTGGTTTTTCGGAAATGAACCACCCCAAAACGGAAAAACACTAGACGGGAAAAAGGACAAGAAAACCGTTTCGTAGAAAGTATAGGCAAGCTAACTTTTATTAGCTTCTTCCTCCACTAATCACTAGACAAACACTTCACGAAGGGGACTTTGTTGAAAACTGTTTACAAGGCATTGAAGAAAGAAATTAAAGAAAATATTCGGAAGCGGTATCATTACACTGGTCAGCGGTGTGGCAAAAAATTTCCGAAAGGCGAAAAAGAAAAGCTCACAGTTCACCACGGCGACAAGAAACCTTATTGTCGAGAATGCCACAACCTTATTGAACAGGAACAACAGGAAAGAAATGCTAAAACCGCTTGAAACATAAAAGTTCCTCTTAAGGATTGATCTGAAAAGACCTTTTTTTTCGCAAGTGAAACTTTAAACGGGGCTGCGAGCATTAAACTGTTGAGTTGTAATTAACCATGCCAACGAAGAGAACGGTTGTGTTTGCCACGAAATCCAAAACTGTAGCGATTGAACCTGTTGCGCCTTTCAACTTTGATGGTACAGTCTATGTTCCACACTATTTTCGAACACGCGATTTCAAGTGGAAACCAAACGTTATGTGGCAAGCAGTAAACCTTGAAAAAACACTAGTCGGCATAAAAATGCAAAACCGAGGAACCTATGATAAAACAAAGCTTCAGTTACATGTGTACTCTGAAGCCAAACTCTCAGCAGAGTTCATAGATAAAATTGTTGAAGAAATGACGTGGCGATACGGCTTAAACGAAGACTTGAGCGGTTTTTTCTTGGAGTTTAAGGATGACTCGTTTTTGAAACCCGCGTTTAAACGTTTACTTGGAATGAGAGTTAACTGTGCAAACTCGCTCTACGAACTTTTAACTATTTCTATTGTTTTACAGAACGCCACAGTCAGAAGAACCGTACAGATGATGGACCGCCTGTTCGACACTTACGGCAAAAAACTCCAGTTTAACAGTCGAAAATTGACTGCGTATTGGAACCCTTATGATCTACACAAAGCAAGCGAAGAAGATTTGCGCGCTTTAAAAGTGGGTTACCGCGCAAAGATGATAAAACGGATTTCAGACGCATTCACAAACAACGAAGTAAATGAATATACCTTAAGAAGGAGGAATACTGAAGAGGCAGAAAAAGAATTGATGAAACTTTATGGTGTAGGCCCAGCAACGGCACAAATAGTGTTAGCAGGTTACTTGCGAAAATATGATGGCTTTAGTTTGAAAGGACGCTTTTGGGAGCAAAAAATACTGTCCCGCGCTTCGTTCAACCAGAAACTTGTGCCTGCTGAAAGAATTGTTGAAGAGTTTGAACGCAGGTATGGAAAATGGAGAGGCTTAGCTTTCCACTATATTTTTACAAACTTGTTTTGGAAGCACCGTGAAAAACCAATCCCTTGGTTGCAGAAAGAAATTCGCACATGACAAAAATCACTTCTTCATTTAACGTGCAACGGCAAACCAAAGGTAGATTACCACAGGTTAAAGACAGTTTCTCTTGGATAGAATGGTGAGTCACTGAGGTTCGACGTTCAGAATCCGTCGATCCCCTCAAACCCTACACTCGTACCCGCACCCCCCTGAGCGCTGAACGTCCAGACTTAGGTTGCTCCCTCCCGGGCCTGGCCAGGTTCGCCTGGTAAACATTGAAGACAGTTCCCCTACGGAAACCGCTCAACGATCGCCAGCCTCAAGGGACGGATAGTCACTGGTTCGGAAATGGAGGTTTCAACGGCCACGGACGCCTCATCCTCAGCTTTCGGCCCGTCATATAGGGGGTTTACGGTTCAGGGGACCCCTAGCCCCCCGCCTAAGACCCACCACTTAAGTATACACCTTGGAAAAATATAAACTTTTCGCGGTTGAACCTTTTTAAGAGAACACGCGTATCATTTTATTGGTGTGCTTGTGACTGAAACAGAACTAATTGATGTTTACAATGACAGCGGAACCAAAATTGGAGTTAAAAAAAGGGGCGAGGCACACCGCGACGGAAGTTGGCATCAGAGTTTTCATTGTTGGATCATACGGCGAGAGGGAGGCAGACGTTTTGTCGTGTTTCAGCTTCGCGGAGACAAAGTGGTTTACCCGTTTCTATTTGACATTACTGCTGCCGGGCACATGCGAAGTGGCGAAACAATTAAGGAAGCTTCGAGGGAAATAGGTGAGGAATTAGGGTTAAAAATACGTTTTGAAAACTTGGTGTTTTTGGGGACCCGTCACGAAGCGTATATTCTTGGCGAAATAACCAATCGCGAATTTTGTGAAGTGTACCTGCTTGAAGATCAAACCCCCCTGTCAAAATACAAGTTGCAGGAGAAAGAGGTTGCAGGCGTTTTTCAAATTGAATTAGACAACTTTCTTAAACTGTTTAATGGCGAGGCAAACGAAGTGCTAGCGGAAGGCGTTATACTAAGATCAGGTAAGCCAAAGAAAATTGAACGTGTTGTTAAGGCCGAAGAGTTTATTTCTCGCAAAGATCGATATTACCTTTTAGCAGAGGTGAGCGGGAAGCCCCACATGCTTTAGCTGTGGGATGAAAACGAACATTTAAATAACAAAACAAACAATAAACAAGTGATAAGGCATGAAGTTCTGCGTGAAGTATCGGCTGAAGCCAACTGAAGAACAGGCGGTTGCCCTTAAAAAGCTAGCGTTCTATGCCACCAAACTCTACAACACAGACAACTGGACTCGAAGAGAACAATGGACGAAGACGGGTAAGATCCCGAACTGGTACGCTCAGAAGAAGCTGTTGAAGACAAACCACTGGTACCGGCTGCTGCCATCACAGACGGCGCAGGCAGTAATCAAAAACTTGCAGGACAACTACAAATCGTGGTTCAAGCTCAGAAAGACTGATCCAGCCACCAAGCCGCCAGGATTCCGAAAAAAGTTCGCGTTGAGCCCACTAACATTCTACCAGCAGTTCACTCTTGTCGGCGATCAACTGGCGTTTGTTATGTCCAGAAAGTTCAGGACAGAAACTGGCGTGGACAAACTCGTCTTCCGCCTCGACCTGTGGCGAAAAGTTGATGACGCACCGAAAATGTGTACCGTTCTATACCAAGACGAAAAGTGGATGGCTCACGTAGTCTACGAGGTGCAGGAGCCACCCAGAACTGGCGACGAAAACGTTATGGCCGTCGACTTGGGCATCGTGAATCTGGCTGCAACCGTAGACTTAGCCGGCCGCTCAAAACTGTACTCGGGCAAGCAGGCGCTCGCGGTGCAGCATTACTTTAACAAGGAAATAGCGAGGGTGCAGAGCCTAACGGCGAGGCAGCAAAACAAGAAAGGAAGCCGAGCAATTTCGCGAATGCACCAGAAGAAACAAAGGCAGGTCAACCAGATTCTTCACAGCGTCTCCAAAGCGTTGGTCGAGGACGCCAAAAGAAACAGGGTTGGAACCATAGTGGTCGGTGACTTGAAAAACATACGCAAAGACAATGGAGAAGCAAAGGATTTTGGCAGAAACAACCAGAAGCTTCATGCGTGGGGTTTTCGTAAGCTCCTGACGCAGGTAAGGTACAAAGCAGCCTTATCTGGCATACGCGTAGTCGAAGTCAGCGAGCGAAACACGAGCAAGAAGTGCTCGGTCTGTGGCGTAGTGCGGAAAGCAAACCGCAAGCACAGAGGTCTCTACGTTTGCAGTAAGTGTGGGGCAGTGCTGAACGCGGACGTGAACGCCGCCGTGAACCTGCTACGAAAGTATCTCCACCAGGCGAAAGCCCAGGGGAGTATTGGCTGTGTGACGCAGCCGTTGATATGGCGTTACGCCGTAAATCAAGAAGTCCTCCTTTAGGGGTGGGAGTACGTCACTAGGCATAATGGCTGAACGCTATTTTGAAGGAAAAAAGCAATTAGCCGTGTAATTTTCTCTTTTCTAGGTTTACGTGGGCAAGTCGCGACGGACGTTGAAATCTTCCTCCTTTTTTCAAAGTTTTAAATAGACTTGAGAACATGTAGAATTAGTGACTGCCGTGAAGGTATTGAAAGCACGTAAAGCAATAAATTTATTACCTCAACAATAATTCTAATTGTGATCGTGATTATTGCCGCCTTTTCGATTTTTTGGTTTCTCATTTCCTTTCAAAAAAATCTCCTCTTATAGATATTTGAGGCAGTAGAATTATATGGCGGCTAGATCAAAAGCTAACGGATTTAGCCGCTTTTTTCAAGAGAGATGATTGTTTTTGTTCCGAAAAAGGGAAAGTTTTTATATTTGTAATACGCATTTTAGTATAGGATGAGAAACATGTTGAGAATGTCTAAAGTAGTAAAACTAAGCGTGGTATACACTTTGGTGTTTGTAGCCGTGTTTCTAGTTGCAGCAGGGATTTCAATGCCGAGCATACCGAAGATAGGTGGCGGAGAAGGAGTTGTAACTTCTCCAGGAAACGTTTCCGCCTTCACTTGGGAACTGTCGGGTACGCCTATACAGGTTACTAACGTGACTTTAAAGTTCAGCCTTAACCAAGTTGTTGGAACCAAAATATATGTTGAGCTACTTGACGCAACAACAGTCATTGCAAGTGGCAACCAAGTTTTAGCTTCAGAGTTACTAGCAGGAACTGGCGTGACGATTGACACCACTCCAAGCGCTGACGCTTCAGACGTGTTCAGTGTTGCGGTTACTATAATAGGTCCATAATAGAAGAAAACCACAAGTTCAATACAATATTGGGGCTACGTAGTCATGAGAACACCAAAGGTTAAACGCTACTACCTTTTTCTTTTAGGTTTAGTAGTACTCTTTTTAATCTCTTTTCTGGCCGCCTCCCCAATTTACTTGCCTGCGCTTCCTACGATTGGAGGTGGACGCGAAGAGGTTGAATCCCCAACAATAGTCAAAAGCGTTGAGTGGAACACAAGCGTGTATGAAGGGAGAATACACGTTGACGGAGCGAAAATAATTTGCGCCACAAGCCTGTTTGAAGGAACGGAAATTTATATCAGTTTGTCGAATTCATCTGATTTGGTTATCGCTTCTGGTTTAAAAACGCTCACAGAAACGGCTCCCGCAAACACGTCCATACTAATTCAAACTTCACCGCCGGTTTTAGCGGCTTCAGTCATAAAAATTAGAGTAGTTATAATCGCGCCTCTACAAAAACCGGTGCAAGTGTCATTTAACCTTGATGGAATAGGCTCGGACACGTCAGACCTCATTCTTTCAGTTGACGGAGTAGAGTACACTTACAGCAGTTTTCCAGTTGTTTTCATGTGGACTATTGGTGACTCTCACTCGTTTAGTTGGCACTCTCCAATCAGCGCTTCTCCAGGTAAAAGGTATGTTTGGAGCAACACCAGCGGTTTAAGCACACAACAGGAAGACACAATAGAAGTTCCAGCTGATGGAGGAAACATAAACGCAACCTATAGAACGCAGTGGCAGGTGACCTTCACGCACACGGGACTTGACAGTTCAGCCATAGGCACAGTTGTCACGGTTAACGAAACTGGAAAAGCATATGCGGACTTGCCTTTCACAGAATGGTATGATGAAGGAAACTCGATAACCTATTCGTATACTGACCCCGTTTCAAGTTCTACTGACGGCAAACGCTTCGGTTTAACAAGTGTCTCAGGTCCAACATCCCCAATCACAGTAAGCACTAAAACGACCGTCACTGGCAACTACGTGGTTCAATGGCAGGTAACGTTCACGCATACGGACTTGGATGAAACCGCGACAGGCACAGTCGTCACTGTAAATGGAACAATGAAAGAATATGATGACCTTCCATACGTGTTCTGGACAGACGTAGGCAACGTGATAACTTATACGTATACGAACCCCGTCACAAGCTCAACTCCCGGCAAACAATTCAACTTGGAAGACGTTTCAGATCCCGCTTCTCCAATAACAGTTAGTTCTAAAACTACCGTGACTGGAAACTACGGCGACCAGAGACAACTGACTTTTACCCACGACGGCTTGGATTCTTCAACATCAGGAACGGTAGTCACAGTTAATGGCACTGCTAAAACTTACGTTCAGCTACCATACGTGGTCTGGGTTAACTACGGCGACACCATAACCTATTCTTATTCAGACCCCGTTTCAAGTTCAACGGAAGGAAAAAGATTTGACTTGACAAGCGTGACAGGATCAGAGTCGCCAATAAACGTGACCGCCTCGGAAACAATCACAGGAAACTATGTTGTTCAGTGGCAGGTGACTATAACATCATCAGGCATAAGCACGGATTCGTCAGGGACTGTGGCAACGTTAGATGGGACTTCTAAGACGCAAGCACAACTACCCTATTCTCAATGGTTCAACAACGGAGTGTCCTGCAGCTACGCTTTCAGTTCACCAGTGACCGCCAACTCAACGAAACAGTACACGTGGTCCAGCACTTCAGGTCTTTCTCAAGCCTTGCAAAGCAACACTTTCACAGTCACTGGAGCAGGAACGATCACTGGCACGTACGGGATTCAGTATTATCTGACGGTTACGGGCGGAAACAGTCCCAGCGGCGCGGGCTGGTACAACAGTGGAGTATCAGCTTCGGCGTCATCAACCTGGGTGTGGAATACGGTTGGGCAATCTCGCACAGCTTTAACGAACTGGCAGTTAGATGGAAGCAATCAGAATCCTTCGCGGTCAAATACTGGAAATCTGACCGTTTCAATAACTATGTCAGCAGTTCATACAGTGAACTTTGTTTCCACCACACAATACTATCTCACGGTTACAGGCGGAAACTCTATTTCATTCGGAACAGCATCGCCAACCAGCGACCAGTGGTACGACGTGGGCACGTCCACGACAGTCTTGTCCGACTGGGTTTGGGACATCGTTTCAGGACAATCACGGTACGCTATTACAAACTACGCTATCGACAGCGTCAACCAGAATCCCACTAGACAATACTCTGGAACACTCACCACCTCGTCGGTGACGATGTCTACTTCTCACACGGTGGCTTTTGCTTCAACCATCCAGTATTACTTCTCCGTGTCGTCTGCGCATGATTCACCAACAGGACAAGCATGGTACGACACTGGATCCTCCGTAAGTTCAACGGTAACCAGACCCGTTTCAGGAGGAACTGGAGTTCAGTACGAAACAGTTGGGTGGACGGGAACAGGCAGCCTTTCTTCTGGAGGCACGTCAGGCTCCAGCTCAACGGGACTGTTCACGATAAGCGCGTATTCAACCTGCGTCTGGAACTGGAAGACGCAATATTCAATCACCATAACCTCCTCCGGCATAAGCACGGATTCGTCGGGGACAGTAGCAACTTTAGGCGGCAACGCTAAAACCCAAGTGCAGTTACCATATTCTCAGTGGTTTGATTCGGGAGCGTCTTGCAGCTACGCTTTCACTTCGCCAGTGACAGCCACTTCAACGAAACAGTACGTGTGGTCTAGCACTTCAGGACTTTCCCAAACTTTGCAGAGCAACACTTTCACAGTCTCTGGAGCAGGAACGATTACTGGGGCCTACTTGGTTCAATGGCAAGTAACGTTCGCTCAGACAGGACTTGACGCTTCAGCCTCTGGAACGGTTGTAACCGTTGATGGAACTGAGGTAAGCTATGGAAGTTTACCGTACTCCAAATGGGTCTACAATGGAACCACAGTCACATACAGCTACTCAGATCTCGTTTCAAGCTCCACCACAGGCAAACGTTTCAGGCTCAGCAGCGTTTCAGGTCCAGCATCTCCAATAACGATGACTTCTGCAACAACCGTCACAGGAAACTATGTTGTCCAGTGGCAGGTGACCTTCACCCACACAGGTCTTGATTCTTCAGCTACTGGAACCGTCGTAACCGTGGACGGCTCTGCCAAGGCATACGCTGACCTGCCGTTTTCGAAGTGGGTCGACAGCGGAACATCGGTCACGTACTCGTACTCTAACCCAGTTTCAAGCTCAACCACAGGCAAGCGTTTCTCCTTGTCAAGCGTCACGGGACCAACATCTCCCATAACGGTCACCTCAGCCACAACAGTCACGGGCAACTATGTGGTGCAGTATCAACTTACAATGCAGGTCAGTCCAACTGGCTATGGAACCACCACCCCGGCGGTTGGTTCGTACTGGTACAACTCAACGTCTTCAGTTTCAATATCTGCTAGCGCCAACTCGGGTTACGCCTTTTCAAGCTGGACTGGTTCCGGCTCCGGATCCTACACTGGCACCAGCAGTTCAGCAACGATTACGATGAACGGTCCAATCACAGAAACCGCAAATTTTGTTGTGACGTTCGTACCCCCAACAATCACCACAAAAGAGTATGTAGATGACCCCGTATCAATGTCCTACACGGTGAGTGTGAGCAACTCGTTTGTAGTTATAGTTATATCTACAGGTAATTATAGAATCAACACTGTCACGCCACCAGCGGGTTTCACACAACTCGAACTCAAAAATGGGCCTGATGGTTATGAATCGGTTTATATCGCAGTGTGTTCCGCCCAAGCAGCAGGCACCTACACCGTTAGTGCGACGGGACCCAGTGGAGGCTACACCGAGTTTTCATTGGCTGCTTACGTTTTTGTTCCGGGCACCTACTCTTACTCCAGCAAGTCCGTTTCCTCGTCAAGTAGCCCACTATCATTGACCATGGATTCGGGTTACGACTACTACATCTTTGGAGGGGGGTCTGGCTATCAAACAATGACTCTTCACACCACCACCGTAGATGTATCCGGAATACTCAGTGCGGTAGGGCATCAATCAACGGTAACAGCCAGTATAACTAATTCTCCGACTGGTGTCTCCCTTGTGCTAGGCGGGTTTGAAATAAAAAGGACTGGGTGAACAAAATGAGCGTTTTCACCCCCCCACAAAAATTCGACCCGAAATCACCGAACAATAGACAACACGTCTGTTTAGCCGTCGACATAGAAGCAGGTGGGACGGATGGTTGTTGTAACTGCAAAACAAGTGTTGACAATCGCCGAACTCGTGCTGCCTTCGAGAATAACGGGAAAGCTTGAACTGACATCCTCCCACCGCTAAAGCGTGTGGGGTTTCCCACTAACCTTTGCTAATTTTTAAGCTGAACTTCGGATCATTAGCCAAAACTTTTTTTTCAGACGGATAAATTCTTTAAATAGACATGTGGATATATTTATATTAGGGATTTAATGAACGCCTCGGAACCGAAAGCAAACGGACGATTTTCCACCGTGGCTGGGCTACTTCAGTTTGCCCTGATCTTCCTCTGCATGGCGATCAGCATCTTTATTCTGGCCTATGGCGTAATCTTCCTTGGATTTAGGCCACTGTTATTGACGTTGATTGTTGTTGCAGCAGCATTTGGGGTTCTCGTCTTCAGCCTCGGGGCTTTAAGCGGCTATTTTGCACTGAAAAAGCGGCACTTCTTCATCGCGCTTGCAGGACCGATAGCAACCATTGGGTGGGTTTCACTTTTCCTTTATGTTCTATCAGTATGGTGCAGCCCACACATCAAATTCTATGGCATAATCGTGTCCGCTTTCATGGTCATAATGGCGTGCGTCAGCCTCGTTTTGCTGATACTATCCCACAAGAAATTTGAGGATAGGACTGAAGCACAAGCAGCTTAAGGGAACCATCAAAAATGGCCCAAAACAAAAAGTGCCCCCCCTTCAGCGTGGAAAATAAACCGCGTTTGCCAAGCCTGATGCTAGGTGCAGTATCGGAGGTAAGCGACTATGTCAGATGCGAAAGGTAAGAAAAAGAAAGTTATTGCGATCATACTTATTTTGGCAATCGCGGCTGGCGTTCTTGCCTTCTTATTTTTGAACAGTTTGGTTTCAGAGGGAAAAACAGGGTTAGAGGTTGAAACTAGTAAGCTCACACAGAAAGGAAACAAATTTCTCCTGTCAATAACTATTAAAAACATTGGCTTAGAACCCTTAACCAAAGTAAACGTGACTGTGAATGGTGATGAACAGTTTTTCTGTGATTTTTCAGACGATCCACTTCAAGCGAACGAAACTCGCGTCATCGTATTAAAACTAGAAAAAACGTACGAAGTTGGAAACAGTTATACTATTGATGTACAAGTGCCTTTGGTGGGAGAGTGTCTTCAAACAATAACTTTTTCCATCACGGCAGAACACGAACCCGAAGTTGAGAAAGTTAACGTTAAGTTCCAAGTTGAAGGGTTAGACGCAACGGCCACAGGCACAGTTTTAGTTGTGGACAGTGTAGCCTATTCAGCACCCCCAGAAACTTTTGAGTGGGAGGTCGGGTCAAGCCACACGTTTGAGTGGTGCGAAAACATTTCGTCAACGTCTCCGTCAAAATTATTCATGTGGGAAACAACGACGGGGCTTTCAAACAAAAGATTTGACACCTTGACCGCTTCTGAAAACGGAACCGTCAAGGCCACATATCGTCTCACCGAAGAGACAACTATTGGAAAAGTTGTTTTTACGGTAGAAGGATTAAACGCGGATACGACCGGCGTACTCTTGATTGTGGACGGTGTTAATTACTCTAGTCTGCCTCAAACCTTTTTATGGGCGAACGGAACAGAACATTCCTTCCAGTATTCCCAAACCGTTTCGTCAACAACCACGGATAAACAGTATAGTCTTTTAGAAGTTAATGGGCCACAGTCACCATTGACGGTAACAACCACCCTGCTAGTAATAACTGGATACTATGCTGCAGAATACAAAGTTACTTTCATGCAGCAAGGGCTAACCTGCACGGCTACAGGAACGATTGTGAATATCACCTATTTAAATGAGAGATTCTCGTTAACATACGACAATTTGCCCTTTTCCCTGTGGGTTAGAGACAAACTCTTCTTCTCTTTTTCAGAAACGGTTGAAGGATTTTTAAATGAGGCACGCTTCAGGCTTGTCGGCGTTAATGCGTCTTCACCGTTCGAACCGTCTAGTTACACAGTAATCATCGCGACGTATCACCTTCAATATCGCCTGATAATTAACACTAGCCCAATTGAGGGGGGCACCACGGATCCACCGGTTGGAACACACTGGTTTGATTACTGCACAAGCGTGAATGTAACAGCGTTTTCAGCCCCGGACTACACATTTGAATTTTGGATCTTAAACGGCGCTAATGTTGGGTCAGACAATCCAATACGCATTCCAATAGATCAAAACCACAATTTAACCGCGGTCTTCATAGAGAAAGGCAAGGTAACCTTCATGGCTGAGGGGTTAGGTCCAGACGCAAATAGTCCAGTGTTAACTGTTGATGGAGTTTACTACCTTTACCCTGATCTTCCAATAGTTTTCACTTGGGATACTGACTCGCCACACGATTTTGCCTGGCACAGCCCGATAAGTACTGGAGAACTAAAACAGTATGTGTGGGTTAAAACAAGCGGGTTAAGTGACCTGCAAACAGGAACCGTAATTGCCCTTGCTAGTGGAGGCATAGTCTTAGCAAAGTACAATACAACGTTTTCAGTCATTTTTGATGCAACAGGTTTAGACGATTCAGCAACAGGAACAGTACTCACAGTTGACGGTGCAAGTTATTCCAAAACGGATTTGCCTCTGGTATTTAACTGGGAAGAAAGCTCTGTGCACACGTACGCGTTTGCCGACACGGTTGACAGCATAATCGGCGGTAAACACTTCATTTTAGTGGAGGTAACGGGTCTCGTTTCTCCGTTAACGGTGGAGGGGTCAACCACAATAATAGGCCATTACAAAGTTCAATGGCAAATAACCTTCGATCAAACAGGCCTTGATTCTTCAGCAACGGGAACAGTTGTAACTGTTAATGGAGTAAACAAGGCATACCCCGATTTGCCTTTTTCAAAGTGGGTTGATGACGGCACCGTAGTGGCTTATACCTACGCAAACCCCGTTTCAGGTTCAAGTTCAGAAAAACAATTTGAGTTGATTAGCGTAACTGGCCAAGCTTCGCCAGTAGTAGTCAGCGCAAACACAGTTGTTATTGGAAATTATCAGCTACAGTGGCAGATAACCTTCGATCAGACGGGACTTGACTCATCCGCAACAGGAGTGGTTGTAACCGTTGATGGAGTAAGCAAAGCATATTCTGATCTGCCGTTTTCGAAGTGGGTTAATGATGGAACCACCGTTGTTTACAGTTACTCCAACCCCGTCTCTAGTTCAACAAGCGGAAAACACTTTGATTTATCCAACGTCACAGGTCTACCCTCGCCAGTGATAGTAAGTTCATCAGTGACGGTTACGGGAAATTATGTCACACAGTTGGAACTTGTTTTTACTCAAACTGGTTTGGACTCTTCAGCAACAGGAACAGTTGTTACCGTTAATGGTGCAGTAAAAACGTATGCTGAATTGCCTTATTCTACCTGGGTTAACGTGGGAAGCGTTGTAACCTACTCGTTTAGCAACCCCGTTTCAAGCACAACCATTCAAAAACGTTTTAACTTGACCAGTGTGACCGGCTTGGTTTCACCTGTTGTTGTAAATTCAAAAACGACTGTTATTGGAAACTATATTACACAGTGGCAAGTCGTGTTCAGTCAGATTGGCCTAGACTCTTCGGCGACAGGCGTTGTTGTAACGGTTAACGGCAACGTGAAAACTTGTTTCGAACTGCCCTACGCCGTCTGGGTAAATGAGGGGGACGTTGTGACTTACTTGTTTAGCGACGTTATTTCAAGCACAACCACTAACAAACGGTTCAATCTTCTGAGCCTCACGGGATCGTCTTCTCCATTAACAGTTACCACTTCAGAAACAATCACGGGAAACTATAAGACGCAGTGGTTAATAATATTTGATCAGGTTGGCTTGGACAGCACAGCCACCGGAACCGTTGTAACAGTCAATGGAGTAACAAAGAATTGCTCCGAACTGCCGTACTTCGCGTGGTTTGATGAGGAAAGCACGGTGACTTATACATATACCAGTTTCATTGACGGTTTTACTTTGGCTGGCGTGATCGGGCCAAGTTCACCAATCACAGTTACAAATTCAGCAAATGTCATAGGTAACTACTGTTCGCCTTCGCCACACTACCAAGTAACGTTCACCCAGACTGGACTGGACTCAACGGTAGCTGGCACAGTGGTCGTTGTTAACGGGAGTGACATACCATACTCCGACCTGCCCTACACAATAACGGTTAACTCCGGAGACACGCTGCTCTACAGTTATGTTTCTCCAAAATCATCAAGCACACCAGACAAACGTTTTGTTTTAAGTGGTATTTCAGGTCCCACTTCCCCAGTAGTGGTTACTGGTTCATTTACAGTAACAGGTAACTATGTTGTCCAGTGGCAGGTGACCTTCACACACAGTGGATTGGACGCAACAGCAACTGGGACCGTGGTTGTGGTGGATGGTTTCTCCAAGTCGTATGCCGACTTTCCATTTTCAAAGTGGGTTAACAATGGAGCAATAGTGACGTACGGTTTCACCTCGCCAGTTTCCAGTTCAACCACAGGCAAACGCTTCAATCTCACAAGCGTCACAGGATCAACATCTCCAATAACAGTAACTTCAGCCACAACAGTCACGGGCAACTACGTTGTTCAATGGCAAGTAACCTTTGCTCAAACTGGTCTTGATTCGTCAGCTACAGGAACAGTCGTGACTGTTAACGGTACTCCTATTAGCTACGGAAGCCTGCCCTATTCCAAGTGGGTCAACAATGGTGCATCCGTGACCTATGCGTACACAGGCCCAGTTTCCAGCTCTACAGCAGGCAAAAGGTTCCAACTTGCAAGCACTTCAGGTCCGTCATCGCCGATCACAGTAACTTCCACAGTCACGGTTACTGGTAACTACGTGATTCAATGGCAGATTACTTTCACCCAGACGGGACTGGACTCTTCAGCCACAGGTACTGTTGTAACCATTGACGGCGTAACAAAGACATATTCTGATCTATCCTTCTCCAAGTGGGTGAACAATGGGGCATCCGTGACTTACAGCTACTCCTCGCCGGTTTCCAGTTCAACCACGGGCAAACGCTTCAGCCAATCAAGCGTCTCAGGTCCAAGCTCACCGATCACAGTAACCTCAGCCACAACCGTAACAGGCAACTATTTTGTCCAGTGGCAGATCACATTCTCTCAGACTGGGTTGGACAGCACAGCGACTGGAACTGTCGTAACAGTAGATGGATCTTCATTTGGTTACGGTAGTCTACCTTACTCGAAATGGGTTGACAGTGGAAGTCTAGTAGTGTACAGTTATGCCTCACCAGTTTCTAGCTCAACCCCTAGCACACAGTTCACTCTTACCGGAGTTTCAGGACCCTCTTCTCCAGTAACCGTTGCAAGCGCAGTTACGGTAATTGGCAACTATACGGTTCACACTCTACAATTATCAGTAACATTCACACACACGGGCCTAGATTCTTCGGCAACTGGAACGGTAGTAACAGTTAACGGAGTTTCAGTGCAATTTTCAAGTCTTCCATACACCATTCTAGTAGCTTCTGGAAGTTCAGTGACCTATTCGTACTCTTCGCCAATTTCAAGTTCAACAGCAGGCAAACGCTTTGGTTTAACCAGCGTAACAGGACCGGCCTCTCCAATGCCAATAAGTTCAGCAGTTACCGTAACAGGAAACTATAACGTTCAATGGTTAATAACCTTTCAGTGCTGTTCTGTGCTAGACAGCTCAGCCACGGGAACGGTTGTTGTTATAAATAGTGCAGTGAAAACATACGCGGATCTGCCGTTCTCTGGCTGGTATAACGATGGAGCAACAATCACCTATTCATATTCCACTATTGTTTCCAGTTCTACACTCAGCAAACGCTTTAGGTTTACAATGTTTTTTGGTCCCGTTTCACCAATCACCGTGACTGGCGCAACAACTGTTACTGGCCAGTACGAGGTTCAATGGCAGGTGACGTTCACCCACAGCGGATTAGATAGTTCGGCCACAGGCACCGTCGTAACCGTTGATGGATCAGTAAAAGCATATGCTGATCTTCCGTTCTCCAAATGGGTGGATAATTGGGCATCCGTGACTTACAGCTACTCCTCGCCAGTTTCAAGTTCAACAGTGGGCAAACGTTTTAGTCTCAGTAGCGTGTCGGGTCCAACTTCACCCATAGTGGTTACCTCTGCAGTCACGGTTACGGGCAACTATGTGGTTCAGTGGCGAGTAACCTTCGCGCAAACAGGTTTAGATTCTTCAGCCACAGGCACAGTAGTCACAGTTGACGCTTCAACAAAGGCTTATGGCAATTTGCCCTTTTCAAAATGGGTAGATGAGGGGGCAACAGTTGTTTATGTTTACTCTGATCCTGTTTCGAGTACGATAGCAGGCAAAAGGTTCCACTTATCCAGCGTTACTGGCTCAGCATCACCCATAATCGTTTCATCAGCATTAACGATAACTGGAAACTACGTTGTTCAATGGCAGATTATTTTCACGCAGACGGGTTTGGATTCAACGGCAACAGGAACGGTAGTGTCAGTTAATACTCAAAACAAAGGTTATTCTGATCTGCCTTATTCTCTGTGGGTCGAAAGCGGAGCCACAGTTTCCTACACCTTTTTTGATTCAGTTTCAAGTTCAACGTCAGGTAAAAGATTTAGGCTCTCAAGTGTTACAGGCGCGGCTTCACCGATAATAGTCACCAGCTGCACAACAGTGACGGGTAATTATTTCACTCAATGGCTTGTAACCTTTGATCAGACGGGTCTTGACTCGTCAGCCACAGGCACAGTTGTTGCAGTCAACACTACCACGGTGGGATATTCCAGTTTACCCTATTCCGTGTGGGTGAATAACGGTTTAGTTATAACGTATTCTTACTCAAACCCAGTTGCAAGTTCCACCCCGGGCAAACAGTTTAACTTGACTGGCGTGACTGGCGCAGCTTCTCCGATCACTGTCACGTCAGCACAAACGATTATCGGAAACTACGTGGTTTACTGCACCTGCCTCACCGTAACTTTCACTCACACAGGTTTAGACAGTTCAGCCACTGGAACGATTGTGACAGTTAACGGAGTCAACGTTGCATACTCCAGTCTGCCTTATTCATTAACTGTTTCTTACGGAAGCACAGTAACCTACACTTATTACACGCCTATATCAAGCAGCACAACAGGCAAAAGGTTCAGACTAATAAGCGTAACTGGACTTGGCTCACCAATAACCGTCACAAGCTCAATAACCATCATTGGGAACTACATTAAACAATATTTGGTGACGTTTAGTCACACTGGTTTAGGTCCATGCGCTAATGGAACAGTTGTAACAATAAATGGAACAGCTAAAGGTTACAGTGCTTTGCCCTACTCTGACTGGTATGATGAAGGAACCACGCTAAGCTACACTTATCACAGTCCAGTATCCACCGTAATATTAGGCAAACGATTCTTACTTGTCAGTGTTACAGGTCCCTCTTCCCCGATAACGGTTACTTCACCATTAACGATAATAGGCAATTATATACCACAATACCTCATAACTTTGGCTCAAACGGGCTTGGACTCTTCAGCGACAGGAACCGTTGTCACAGTGAACGGAACCTCAAAAGGTTATGCTGACCTACCATTTTCAGACTGGTTCAACAATGGGGCAACGGTGATCTACGCCTACTCCAGCCCAGTTTCAAGCTCAACACCTAGCATACAATTTGTTTTAACTGGAGTCACAGGGTTAACTTCGCCGATTACTGTATCCTCATCCGCAACAATTATTGGAAATTACTACGCACAGTGCATATGCTTCCAAGTGGTTTTCACTCAAACTGGCCTTGACAGCTCAGCGACAGGAACAGTTCTGGTTGTTAACAGCGTTAATCTTCAATATTCCAACCTTCCATACACAATTACCGTTAGTTCTGGAGGGGTAGTTACTTATACATACACATCAACCGTTTCCAGTTCAACAAGTGGAAAAAGGTTTAGGCTCGTAAGTGTAGCTGGCCCATCCTCGCCGATCACAGTAACTTCTTCAGTCACAGTTACGGGCAACTATGTGGTTCAATGGTTGATAACTTGGACTCAAACTGGCTTGGACTCTTCAGCTATAGGAACAGTCGTGACTGTAAACGGCGGCGCAAAGACTTACGCTCAGCTGCCCTTCTCCGACTGGTTTGACAATGGTGCAGCAGTGACTTATCAGTATTCAAATCCAGTTACAAGCTCAACCCCAGGCAAATCTTTCACCTTAACAAGCGTCTCGGGGCCAACGTCACCAATAACTGTTACAAACACAGCCACAATCATAGGCAATTATTGTTCGTGCATCACACAGTTCACAGTTACATTTACTCACACGGGTTTAGATTCCTCTGCCACGGGAACGGTAGTTACTGTTAATGGAACCAATATTCCCTACTCTAGCCTACCCTACTCAATATTAGTCAACTTGGGAGACACAGTTACATACAGCTACCTTTCACCCGTTTCAAGTAGCACCTCTGGAAAACGCTTCAGACTTGTCAGCGTTTCAGGTGCAAGCTCACCCGTAACCGTCACAAGCTCAACTACGATTACAGGCAACTACATTGCTCAATGCTTAGTAACCTTCACTCACTCCGGCTTGGACTCATCCTCGACAGGAACAATCCTTACCGTTAATGGAACAACCCGCCTATTTGGTGATCTGCCGCTCTCCAATTGGTATGACAGCGGAACAGTACTTACCTACTCATACTCGAGTCCAGTACCAAGCTCAACTACAGGCAAACGTTTCCGCCTATCAAGTGTTTCAGGTCCTGCCAGCCCAATTACAGTGACGACCACCGCCACGATCACAGGCAACTACGTGGTTCAGTGGCAAGTCACCTTCACCCAAACGGGTCTTGACTCATCAGCAACAGGAACCGTGGTTACCATCAACAGCGTTTCGAAGACGTTTGGTGATTTAGCATTTATAGATTGGTACGACAACGGTGCGACCATAACCTATAGTTACTCCAATCCCGTTTCAAGTTCCGTTGTTGGTAAAAGATTTAGCCTAATCGGCGTTACAGGATCAACATCTCCGATTACAGTAACCTCAGCCGCAACAGTCACAGGAAACTATATCGTTCAATGGCAAGTGACCTTCACTCACACCGGTCTCGACTCCTCTGCCACGGGAACAGTCGTGATGGTTGACGGAGTCACAATGAGCTACGGAAGCCTGCCCTATTCCAAGTGGGTCAACAATGGTGCATCCGTGACCTATGCATACACAAACCCCGTTTCAAGCTCCACCACAGGCAAACGTTTCCGATTAAGTAGCGTCTCAGGTCCAGCTTCTCCAATAACCGTGACTAGTTCACAGACAGTAACTGGCAACTACGTCGTTCAGTGGAAAGTAACATTCACACACTCTGGATTAGATTCATCAGCTACCGGAACGGTCGTGACCGTTAACGGAACTGGAAAAGCATATGCGGACTTGCCTTTCACAGAATGGTATGATGAAGGAGACTCGATTACCTATTCTTACGCCGACCCAGTTTCAAGTTCTACGGATGGAAAACGTTTCGACTGGACAAGCAACACAGGACCATTATCACCTATAACAGTAAGCTCGAAAACAACGGTTACTGGCAACTATGTGGTTCAATGGCAAATAACATTCACCCACACCGGACTTGACGCTTCAGCCACAGGAACCGTTGTGATGGTTAATGCTGTTGATGTGCCATTTGGAAGCCTGCCCTACTCGAACTGGTACACGGCGGGGAGCCTAGTCACTTCTGTTTATTTCGACCCAGTTTCAAGTTCAACCACCGGCAAGCGTTTCTCCTTGTCAAGCGTCACGGGACCAACATCTCCCATAACGGTCACCTCAGCCACAACAGTCACGGGCAACTATGTGGTGCAGTATCAACTTACAATGCAGGTCAGTCCAACTGGCTATGGAACCACCACCCCGGCGGTTGGTTCGTACTGGTACAACTCAACGTCTTCAGTTTCAATATCTGCTAGCGCCAACTCGGGTTACGCCTTTTCAAGCTGGACTGGTTCCGGCTCCGGATCCTACACTGGCACCAGCAGTTCAGCAACGATTACGATGAACGGTCCAATCACAGAAACCGCAAATTTTGTTGTGACGTTCGTACCCCCAACAATCACCACAAAAGAGTATGTAGATGACCCCGTATCAATGTCCTACACGGTGAGTGTGAGCAACTCGTTTGTAGTTATAGTTATATCTACAGGTAATTATAGAATCAACACTGTCACGCCACCAGCGGGTTTCACACAACTCGAACTCAAAAATGGGCCTGATGGTTATGAATCGGTTTATATCGCAGTGTGTTCCGCCCAAGCAGCAGGCACCTACACCGTTAGTGCGACGGGACCCAGTGGAGGCTACACCGAGTTTTCATTGGCTGCTTACGTTTTTGTTCCGGGCACCTACTCTTACTCCAGCAAGTCCGTTTCCTCGTCAAGTAGCCCACTATCATTGACCATGGATTCGGGTTACGACTACTACATCTTTGGAGGGGGGTCTGGCTATCAAACAATGACTCTTCACACCACCACCGTAGATGTATCCGGAATACTCAGTGCGGTAGGGCATCAATCAACGGTAACAGCCAGTATAACTACTTATCCGGTTTCGATCCCCCGTGTGCTAGGCGGGTTTGAAATAAAAAGGACTGGGTGAACAAAATGAGCGTTTTCACCCCCCCACAAAAATTCGCAAAAAAATCCGCGGTTTTTTTACCAAAAAAATAGTTCTGAAGAAAAATTGTCTACGTGCTTTTTTTGTATTTGACGACTTCTTCTTTTAACACAGTGATTTCCACGTTTGCTTTTTTCAATATTTCAAGGGCTTCTTCATCCGCGTGGTATCTGCGTTCGCTGACAACTCGTTTTATTCCAACACTCAACAATAGTTTTGCACAGTCCAGACAGGGCGTCATTAAAGTGTACAGTGTAGCGTCTTCAAGTGCTATGCCGTATCTTGCTGCTTGTGCAATAGCGTTTTGTTCAGCGTGGACTGTTCGAATGCAATGTTTAACTCGGCGTCCCTGCGCATCCAACGCGTACTTTAGAATATGACCTGCTTCGTCGCAATGTGGCATCCCCGGCGGAGCACCAACGTAACCCGTACTCAAAATATGCTTGTCCTTCACAATAACACACGCGTTTCTTCCCCGATCACACGTGGCTCTTTTACCAACAGTTTTGCACATCGCTATAAAATATGCGTCCCAGCTTAAACGCCTCATTTTTTCAGCAACTCCAAAATGTCCCAGCCACGAGCACTTATATGAAGCATCTCCTTCGCGGGATACCAGATCAACACGCAGCCCAAACGTTCAAGCCGCTCACAGAGTTCCTTCGCCCTTTCGTAAGGAATCCCAGTTCTTTTGCTAACTTGTTTGACTGTAAAGCTTGTAAACTTGTATTTCCCATCAAAAACGCTTTCGATCACTCGCAAATCTTCATCAGTCAGAACTTTTGCAATACGTTTGTTCAGCAGATCCTGCACCTCCGCGTGTGACGGTGCCTCTTCTCCCGACTTTTTAGTTATTTCCAGCTCTCCTTTCACCTCGTACTTCTCTCTTTCTCGCTCTAGCCAAGCCAAACACTCTTCGTCAGTGGCAAAATCAGGACCTATTGAACCGCCAAAACCCGTGCCATCAGGAGACTCAACATAGCCGAGACCTCGTTTTCCGCCCTCAAGCTTGAAAAAGACAAATATTGCTTCATCACTTAAAACAATAAGAGAATCTCGGTGAATCTGCCTGTTCTCAGCAATAATTTTTTCAAGCTCTTCTATTGTGTACTCCTGCTCGTCTTCTTCACTCAACTTGCTTCCTCAATTAAAGAACCGTTTTGGATGATTTAAAGCTTTCGCACTGTGGAAAAGTTTATATGTTGTAGCAGTTATATTCAAGTATGAAAAAGGTTTATTTCGCCACAACAAACAAGGGCAAAGTAGAATCAGTAAGCAACGCTCTCTCAAAATATGGCATAACCGTAGTTCACGTTGACCTCGACATGCCTGAACCACGCAGCGACGACCTCCGCGAAATAGCCAAACAAAAAGTTTTATACGCGTTCAACCACATCAAAAAACCCTGCATTGTCTTAGACGCGGGATTCTACATTTGGTCACTAAACGGTTTTCCCCGATCATTCACGAACTTCGCCCTGGAAACATTAGGCATAGAAGGTATACTAAAACTACTTGAGGGAAAAGCCAGAGAATGCCAGTTCAGAGGCTGCCTCGCATACTTCGACAAAACCCTCAAAGAACCCGTCTATTTCGAGTACGAAGTCAACGGAAAAATAGTAACCTCACCACGCGGAAAACTCAAACAATACTCCTGGTCACAACTACACCTAGTCTTCACCCCAGACGGCGAAACCAAAACCCTAGCAGAAATGCCAAAAAAAGAGTACCAAAAATGGAGACTCACACACGACCACGCAGTCTACCTGAAACAGTTCGCAGAGTGGCTCATCCAAAAACAAAAAACTATAAAATAGTAAGTGGCGCGGGGTGGAGGATTTGAACCTCCGAAGGCTTTTTAGGGCCTCGCCAGATTTCTGTCCGTTGGGCTGAATTCAACTCCAGTCCAGGCTTCGAGTATCACCCTTTAACATTCCAGTGAATATTTGAAACCTAATTTTTCAACTACTTCTTTGAAATGTTTCTGCTTCTTTCTTAGTCTCAAATCGCTCGGAGACTTAATTTCTATGAAGATTAATTTCCCATCTTTAACTGCAA
>Ga0315282_10003932_pt1 | contig 26299 bp, 48 predicted proteins | sample YL17G07_20_MG_FD_203693 | JGI IMG/M metagenome (GOLD analysis project Ga0315282, IMG submission 203693) | Sediment microbial communities from Yellowstone Lake, YNP, Wyoming, USA - YL17G07_20 | ecosystem: Environmental > Aquatic > Freshwater > Lake > Sediment | place: USA: Wyoming | collected... | reverse complement strand
ATCATCAAAAAACTCTTTACACATTTCATGAAGTACAACTATAAATTTCTGTTCTTCTTCCTCCTTAATATTTGCTCTTAATTCAATTCCTTGCATTCAGCACCTCTTTCAATTCCTCGCTTGACATTCCTGTGTAGTTAATCATCTTTAAAGTATCCACTTTTTTTTAATGAATTATATAATGAAGGTTGTTTTATTAACACTTCAAATTTCTTAATTATATTTGATAATTTTCTTATTGATTCTTCTTCTTTTTTGAATATAATTCTTGCTTTTCTAAATGATTTATTGTTCATACCTTCTTTTTTATAGTATTTCTGTTTAGTAGAATAAAGTGAATTATATTTAAAAGTAAGCAAAGTTTGTAATCGTCTTAATATTTGTTTCATCGTTGTGTCCTCTTGGAGTTAATCATCTTTCTAATTCCTCGCTTGTAAGTCCTAACTCCTTTTTTAGTTCTTTTTTATTTATCCATATATGATTACAATCTGGACAACAAGTAGTTTGTTTTGTATATGTTTTATGTTTGCTTTCGCTAACATTACAACCATCACATTTAGCATCAAGTTTATCTATTGCTTCTCTGACTTTTAATTTGTAATCTTTAATTGCATCTTGTCTTATTAATTCAACATTAGCTAACAAAGTGTTAATTTGAAAGTCTGTAAATCCCGCTTCTTTCATTAGTTTGTTATTTATATCTGCTAATGATTTATTTTTATCTTCTTCAAATGTCATAATAAACCTCTTCCGCAACCAATAAAAAAACATAATTTTTTATTCATCTTCTTTAACTCCGTTGGCATTTAATATATAAATCTGATTATTACATTCAAAACAATAAAATCTATTTCTATTACTTTTATTGATTGCGAGAGAATGTTTACTACAAAAAGGACAAGTTAAAAACATTGTCTTTTTATTAATAATAAACTCGTTGTTTTCCATTATAAAAATACCTCATCTTTGTAGTGTGGTATTTTAATCTTATTTGGATGAATTATATAAGTAAAATCATCAAAAAACTCTTTACACATTTCATGAAGTACAACTATAAATTTCTGTTCTTCTTCCTCCTTAATATTTGCTCTTAATTCAATTCCTTGCATTCAGCACCTCTTTCAATTCCTCGCTTGACATATAGTTAATCATCTTCAAACTCCCAGATTAAGCCCACGATTAAGCCCCTGATTAAGCCCCAGATTAAGCCCACGATTAAGCCCCAGATTAAGCCCACGATTAAGCCCCTGATTAAGCCCCCGATTAAGCCCCCGATTAAGCCCTCGATTAAGCTCCCGATTAAGCCCCCGGTTAAGCCCCCGATTAAGCTCCCGATTAAGCCCCCGGTTAAGCCCCCGATTAAACCATTACCATTGTAATTTTTTAAATTATTAAATCCATTCTTTATTATTGCAATTAAACTGGCTATAGTTAAAGCAATAAAAATATATTCAGCAATAATTGAATAACAAACAATTAAATCTTTTGGAACTAAATTGCAATTATCTTTTGTGCAATCAAAAGCAATTTTAATGATATTCCAATTAATTAGTTTTGAATTCAAATAAGATAGAAAACTAAAAAATATCGTTGCTATGATTGGCAGTATTATAAACTTCGGAATATGCCAATATTTCTGTTCGTATTGTTTTAGTTGTTTAGTCATTCTTTTCCTCGCTTGACGATTCTTTCTCGCCTGATAATTTGTTTAATTCATACTGTAAATTTCTAATACAATCTTCAATACTGCTTTTAGTCTTATTTAATTGACGAATGATATTTTTTAAATTATGTATCTTTTCTTTAGTCATTCTTTCTCACCTGATAGTAATCCATCATAATGTTCATCATGACATCTTTTGCTACAAAAACCCCTATGCCCTATTCTTTTTCCACAAACCATACAATCTTTAGCCATATCAAATACCATTTAGCACCTCTTTTAATTCCTCGCTTGACATTCCTGTGATTTCTTCAATTACCCACAATGCTCCACCGACCAATTTTGCAGGAATCTTCTCTTTATTATTCAACCTCTGCCATTCTTTCTTTAAGTCATCTATGATTTGAGATAGTAACGTTATTTTTCCTTCCCTAATAAGTGAATAAGGACTTTCTGTATCTTGTTTCTTTTTCAATTCTTCAAGCTGGGTTTTGTAGTTAATCATTCCACTCCTCAATTGTTCTTTCAGTATGCCTTGTAGAGATATGTTTTCCTTTATGACCTTTATACAAAGTACATAAATTACCTTTTTTACTCTTCTTACTACAACAAATTATCATCATCTTAATCGTGTCCTCTTGGAGTTAATCATAAAACCATACCTCCAATGAATAAGGTAATAAGCCATGCTTCTGCCATAATTGGTATAAAAGGTATCTCCTTGTCTGTTGTCTGCATTGAGATAAACATGGCTAAGATAGGCGTTAAAGCACTAAATAAGGCTATTTGCTGCAGGGTTATGAATGTCATTCCAATGCCTATGAAGACCTTTAGATCAGCTTGTCCTTTCCAAAGGTTGAGGTCTGTGAATAAGAGTCCAATTAATAAAGCAAGTATTGCTGCAATAACATTTCTAAATAGAACAAAAGAGACTATCAAGAATGTGGTTGTTACTATGCTTGGTATGTAACCTTTTATTTTCTTGTAGCTTGTTATGTCTATGACTGATATGATTAATAAGAATAAGCCGATTATTAGTTGGTTAATCATTTTCTGTTAAACCACCAACCTAATATAAGAACTGTCATGATAAACATAATCACCCCAATATAAATTGGAACTTGTAAAGTGTATATCATCTTTATTTCCTCTTTGGATAAAATGCTTTTGTTAATCTTTCAATGTATCCATGCAATGAAAGATAATGCTTTGCTCTGCCTTCAATATAAGGATAAGATTCTTTGTATTCTGATCTTGTCTTGCAGAACCTCAATAAGTTCTCTGCTGTGGATTTTCCAACACTTGCCTTTGGATTTGAATTGATTAACTCAATTTGCTTATGAATTAGTCTTGAAACCTCTACTGGATTGTGCAACTTCTTGCTTGAACACATTGCATTGAGATCTTCTTCTAAGGTCATTTGTTTATCTCCATTACTTTTTTAGTATTGTCTCTTTCCTGTTTTATTGCTCTTTGGATCATTTCTTTCTTTCCGATTGCTATGTTGATTTCTTGGATTAACTGGTCATATTCTTTAATCATTGTTTCCTGTAATAGACAAATGCAACATATTTTCCATTTATTGCAATATGTGTCTGCGTTGCTGCTATTTCGTTTCTTTCTCCAAAGTCATTGATTAATCTGCATAAGTTGTCAGAATCAAATGCCTCAAAGCTTTTTATATATAATTTAGTCATTGATCCTCTTTTTCTTTATGTGATGCCAATAAGACATACCATATTATCCAAGCAAGTAATAATCCTAACATTGTTATTAAGATTGGATTAGTCCAAGTTGCTATCCATATTGCTGTGTTCATCTTTTCATCTCCGTCTTACCTTTTTTAATGATTTTGTGCTTTGCTCTATTATGGGTTTCTAATGCGAAATTAACCTGTGCTTCTGAATAGCCAGAAATAACTTGTTTGCATTTAGGACATTCTTTGCTGAATACTTTAACTTCTTTTGTATTTGTTTTCATAGATTTTTTTCCTTGGGTGCTTTTGTTACTCTCAATACTTTATATGGTATATGTGCTTACTTATATACTTATCGCTTCTTAAGAATATATATCAGTCTGTATCTTTTATAACAAGTTTCTTGGCTGGGATCAATCCCTTCCTTCCCATGAGCTTGACACACTCCTTGTATTTGAGCATGGCAAAGGTATATTCTAATTGAGTTAGTATTCCTGCTCTTTTCATTGGAGGATATGAATCATATCTTGAAGTCATCTGTTTCTCTTTCTTTACTATCCCAGTATCAAAGCTTGAATCTTTATATGCTTCAAGCATAGTTTCTAATATCTCAACTGCATTAATGAAAGCCTGAATGTTTCCTGTTGTTCCAATGAAATTAATCCTATCAACTTGCTTGTTAAGAAGATAGGTATAATCTGTCTTTTCTGTTGTCTCTCCTTGCTCAAATGGTCTATCAAATGGCTGCATGAGATAGTAGTTGAATTTGCTTTATTTAAAGGTTATTGTTTCCATATAGAAAAGAATTAAGAGAAAGTAAGACATTTAGAAGTTTGAAAGCTTCTATCTTTGATTAAAGATTTTAAGCAAAGATTAAAATTTAATTCGCTAATGTTCCGACATATCCACTTTGTTATATAAGATAGAAAGTGTATTCTGGCGTATATATATTATAAGAGTTATGAAATGGAAAGATATATAAACAAAATTAGTTCTATCACATAATTAGTATTATATGCCGAGCAGAGTTTGAGGATTTGAATGACAAAGAAACAGATAGATATTAGAAAGAAATTGCAGCCGTTTCTATGCCTGGAATTTTGGAAGGCATGGGCTTTGAATGTAAAGAAAGTAATTGATACTTCTAATGAGCCAGGATTTGGTTTATTTAAAAAGGAGTAATATGGGAACATTCTTTGATTATTTAATTGCAAGAGGATATTCAATTAATACAATTAATGCCTATCTGCTTTGTGAAAAAATCTTTGTTAGAGATTATTGTCCTGAACTTCGGATGGGTCAGGATGATATTAATAAGTTTATCATAAGCCACAATAACTCTGTTGGCAGAGCATTTATGAAAGGATACTTAGATTTTCTTAGTCTTGGAAATGAGTATAATGTTCCAGCATTTAAAGGCAGAAAGAAAACAAAAGAGACAAAGCATTTAACTAAAGAGATTGTTTATTTCCTTGCTGATAAGTGTGATTTAAAACTTGGCTTGGTTATACTTATAATGTTTGAGGGTGGATTGAGAATATCTGAATGCCTTAGATTAAGATGGAAGGATATTAACTTAGTCAGTAGAAGAATTAAAGTATCTGAACTTGGCAAGACAGGATTTAGAGAGGTTATATTTTCTTCTTTCACTTCTGATGTTTTAGAAAAGTATAGTTTATATTCAGAAGAAGAATACTTGTTTAAGGATTTAAAAGTTCGTGGCGTTCAGAAAAATCTTGAAAGTCTCGGAAATGAATATCTTGGATATAAGATTACACCACACATGATGAGACATACTACAGGATTTTATCTTGATTCTCTTGGATGGGGTATAACTAAGATTCAGAAATATCTTGGACATAAAGACATTACTTCAACAGTTAAATATACTCATACAGAAAAAGAGAAAGTGCTTGAAGAAGCTGAGGTGGCATTTAATTGAACTTTAAACAAAGGATTAAACTAATTAAGCAAGACTTGAAATATATCTTAGATAGGTTTATGAATGGTTCTACTGCTTACAAGTTGCAAGTGATAACTGAATTTTCTACAATTACTTTATTTATTCTTAAAGTTCTTAATATTGTTTCTATGTCTTGGTGGCTTGTCTTTGCTCCCGTCATATTGTTTTATGTCGGCTTGATTGGTTATTTGATATTTGTATTTCTTAAAGCAGCCATAGAATGGTAAGAAGTATTATTAATCCAACGCTATAAGTAAGTAATAAATTTAAATCCCAATACCACTTTCCTTTAGATTTAATTGCAGGAGATAATTGAGTCCATGATTTTGGATGTGTTAGCATGAATAAGAATAAACCTTTTGGATATATTTGAATATCATTTGCTATATCTTCTTTTGAGAATAACTTGTTTGTATGATCCAATTCATGCTTTAAGCAATAATGTGCTAATTTAGGATACCAGATTAATTCTCTATTTAATTCTATTCTTTCTTTAAATCTGTTCGCTATTCCGTAATTGACAAATTCTACTTTCATGAATATTAAAAAGTAGGCAGCGAATGGACTAAAAACGCTGCCTAATCCTTTCGGAGGATCATAATTGCCTAAATCCAGTAGTTATGAAAGGTCTATTATTACCCCTCTGCCACTACTGGTTTTAGGACTTAGGCTGTGTTTATGGCAGAGTATGAATTGAAGCAAGACAGGTTACTTGCTTCTTTCTCGTATTTGCAGACGAGGGTGGCGATAGCTGCATAGACTTCTCCTGTTTAGCTTCATTATACAGACACCCAATGCGAAATGATAGACTTCCATTAGTTTGTATTCAGCTATCTTCAATACCCTTTTGGCAAATTATTAGAGGTAATTTCTTAAAGGATATATTGAGGATTATAATAATGTTTGTTTTATTTTGAAAGCCATATTGAATATATGAAGTCCTATTTTCGGATTAACTAAATTTCTCAATATCTGTCTTTTATCGTGTTTAACTTTTATTCCTTTTAAATTAAATCCATATCTCCCATTAGTTCCAGTTTGAAAAGCAATCGGTTTTTCTCTTTCTACTTTTAATTTAGTAATATTAAAATTAGACCAAAATAAATGTCTATCAATCTCACAATTTGGTTTTACTAAAGGTTCATAATAAGGTATAACATTTTCAATTATCCACTTTCCTTTAAACCAATTATTCCCTAACATTAAAATCTCTTGATATAATTGCATATCCGAGTATCTTGCCTTATGATTTCCGTCAGTATTTATTCTACTATGACTTGGACAAGGTGGGCTTGACCAAATGAAATCAAATTCGGTGTAATGTTCTAATAAATATTGATGAGCATCTGCAACAATAACTTTATCGTTTGGAAAGAAATCTTGGTATATCTTTGCTATCTCTGGGTTGTTCTCTATTGCAGTAACTTCAATATCTCCATTCCATAACTTACGATTTCCTCCAATTCCAGCATATAAGTTTAATATTTTTAGTGTCATCCTGTGTATTCTCTCAAAGGTGTGTGTTTTCTTTTGATTGGCTTGATTAATGAACCCTGTATTGCTTTCATCGTTTTTAATGTTTCTTCTTGTATTTGATTATTTCTTTTTTGCTGTTCTAATGTTCCTTGCTCAACTTCTAAGTGTAAATCCATTTGAGTTGCATATTTTTTTAATGTTTCATGAACTTCTGAAAAGTCATAAGCTGTAAATGGTTTTTCCTTTAATGAGTTGAAGAATGGCTTTACTACATTATCCATGTGGCTATCTGCTTCTGAACCTCTGACTGTTTCAAGTTCATCTACATTCAAGCTGAAATCTACTAAAAGCCATAATCCTCTTTCGTCATATACTTTTAACTTCCTTTTCCTGTAAATCTCTGCTAACTCGTTCTTAACTAAAGCATGATGCTGCCTTGAGATCCTTAACTTGTATTGCTTGTTTATTGATAAAGAAACCCCAAATAAGCCCTCTAAAGCCCTGATTACCTCTAAGATAATCCTTGTTGCCATCTCTACACTTAAAGTGGCTGAATTAGTCCTTATTTCGTGTTTTCCTTTAACTGCTTGGAACTTAATGCCTTTGTTGAATAAAGTTATATGCCAGTCTTTGTAAATGAATGTTTGTGAGTTAATGTTGATTAGATTTCCTTTTTTGTATTTTATATTATTATTTTTTAAAAAATTCTGCCTTTGTTTCCAATTTGAGATGGTTGGGATTGCTAAGTAAAAGCCGAAAGCATGGGAGCGGATTGACTTGAAGTTGGAGTGTCCGAGACCAATTTGTTTTACTTCTTTTATATACTTCCATACCCCATAACCTATCTTTTCTATACATCCTTGATTCTTTAGAACCTTCATATATGGTTTAGAAGCTGTTTAGAGACGTTTTGCTCCTGACAGATAACCCTTAGAGACTTACCTTGTTTAATGCTGTTTAGAATGGTCAAGTAAAAGAACTTACTTGTTTTACTTCTTTTTACTTGTTTATTGTCCATTTAACCTCTCCAGTATCTATGTTGTCCTCACACTATATCTTACATCTTCGTCTTTCTTTTGATTGAAGCCCTTAGCACATTTCAAGGCGTCTTTTAGAGATGTATGGTTAGATACTACTCTTTCCTCAATTACTTGATATTTTGCCATTTTTAATATTATCTGGAGTTTTGATGTGATTATGATGGGCTGAGCCTGTTAAATGATATTTTTTTCTATTTGGCATTTTTCTTTCTGTATTCTAAACAACTAAGACATTTTGGTGGTTTTCCTATGTATTCCTGCTGCTTTATGCAATATCCTGTGATTTGAACATAATACTCGCATTTATCGCATTTGATTTTGTATTTTTTCTCTTTCAAGTTTTTTAATCTCCTTTTTCATGTAATCCAATGCTTGTTTAATCTCTTCTTTACTTGGTTCTGTTCCTCTTGTTATTAATATATCTAAGATTGACATTATTTAATCTTATTTAGGATTAAATAAGCCTTTCTTTGTCTTGTCTAAAGTCTTGAGTTTGGTTAAGGCTGTTGAAAGAGCCATAAACATTTCTGTTGGGGTTAAGCCGCATTGATCTGCCAAGTCTCCTACTTTCCTTATAAACTTGGTCTGCTTTCTGCTTAGTGGATATAGCTTTATTTCCATTTTAAGCCTTCTTTTCTTCTACATCTACTTCGGCATCAAACAGAACCCATCCCTGATTTGTCAATAAAGCCTGTTTGCAGACACCACAGACCATTATTCCTGTTGCAAAGAAAGTCTTTGCATTGATCCTATGGGTGCATTCTATTGGCTCTATTTTTGGTTCTGAATCCATTGACAAATCTTCTTCAGGGCTTTCTTTCTTCAAGTCCTGAATTCTTGGCAGTGGTATTTTCACTTTTGGTTTTATTTCCATTTTTTTCCTCCTTTTTTCTTGTAAAGAATGTTATGATGATTGTTGCTATAAAAAAAACAATCCAAAAAGCTATTATTAGATACATTATATCTGTTCCTATATTTCCTAATGTTGGATAAGTGATTGTTCCATTTGCTAATGTTATTCCTAAATTCATAATTACATCACTCCCAAAACTATCCCTACAATAAATGGAATCAATACAAATATTGTTGATAAGATGATTCCCACGATTGGCATTACTTTATCTTTATATTTAGTCAAATATAAAATTGACAAGACAAAATTACTTATACCGCAGATTGATATTATCCATCCAATATAGGGAATATCCCATGATGCTATAAAATAACTTATTATCATTGCCCAGAAAGTCATTTTTGTCCATTTTTTGATTGGTTCTTTCATTTGTAAGTCATCTCCTTTATTCTTTTTCTTAATAATCTATTGTTTGTTTGCAACTTTTCTATTTCATCTTCTAAATTAGATATTTTAACTTTTAATTCAAGCAAATTTAGTGATGTCATGCGATTACCCTCTTTATTATTTCTCCATTGTTGATTAGATAATATCCTTTCTTTTCTCCTTTTTCGTTGTAGATTGATTTAATGTATAGCTTCATCTGAAGTCAAACCTCATCCTTTTTGTTGAAAAACCCAATCCTATAAAGATTATTCCTATTATAAATCCCAAATTTATCATAAATCTTGTTGTTATTGTCAAACCAAGAGGATTTAATACAGCCCATGCTACCAATAGTATTAAACCAATTAAAAACGATTTAATACTATCCATATTTTAATCCCCCCCCTGTCATTTTATTTATTGCCTGTGTCAATAGTTCTGTCGCCATGATTTGCCTTTCTCCTAATTCTTTATTCTGCGTTATGAACTTCTGATCTAATTGTGCATACTGAGCTGTATCTTCTGAATGTGTCTTATTCATATAGAATAAGAACATAAGAAAACAGAAGCCCAAGACAATGATTACAATGATTGGCAAGTTCTGCATCCATTTGCTTTTAATATCCTGCCATGCAACTCTTTCTTTTGTCTGATTTATGAACCAGAATTTTATATCCTGCTCTGATGCTTTTAAAAATACATTATTTTTTTCATCAGTAAAGAATTGTGAAGGATGCAAATCTCTTGAAGCATCCCTTATGAAATTAATCAATCCTTTCTTTCCATAAGGATAGACATAATTTCCATCTGGCATTGCTATTTCTTCTTTTGTTTCAAGAATTAACAATTTTTCAACTTCATCAATCCTTCCTATTCTTCTTCCTTTGAATTGGTTGCAGATTATTCCAGAACCTTTTTGGCTGTATATATTGCAATAATAATCAAATCTTCTGGAGTGCATTATAAACCAAGCACCACCCCCAATGAATACAAACATGAAGATAAGAACAATCCAACCTGCAAATGAACTCATAAGTGTTGAAACTGCACTATTTATATTTGGAGAAATAAAATCAGCAGGTAGCCATGCCATTATAATTTAATAATATTACAGCTTATTTGATATGGATAATTTTCAATTTGCGTTCTTCCATATAAGCCATAACCCTCCCTTCCGCTTTTAAATTTCCTTAATTTAGCTTTGAATTTTATCCCATCTATTGTTATTTCTATTTCTTGTTTCATAAGAATCTCCATCCCAACCATAAGCCAAGCAATAAACCGATTATAAATATGATAAATACTGCACTTCCACCCATCATTATCTGTGCTTTAGTGTTCATTTGAATGGATTTAGGAAACTTCCAAATCCTCCTCCTTGTTTGCCTGGCTGTCCAGCATTGATATTCTCTATTCTTTTTATTGTTGGCTTCAGTAAAGTAATCATTTCCCCTTCCATTGATTTTTTAAGAGCATAATAAATTGTGTTTCTTATCATTGTTATTGTTATAAAATCAAGGTTTTCTTTTGCAACATTCCACTCTTTTCTTTTCATATAAAGCATATCAGCCATGTTCTGCCATATCCTTCCAACTATTTCTCTTATTTCTCTTTCATCCTTAAATCTATTAACAGAAGTCGCCTGTCCAATATTTGTTATTATTGCTGATTTGACTAATCCTATAAATTCCTTAGTTGCCAATGGTTTTGTTACTTGAATAAATCTCTTTTCTGTGTAGCTCCATGTCTTTCCTAATAATTGGATTTCTATTGCATTTGCTAATTCTTCGCCAGAAATAACCCACTTCATAAAATCAGAATTATTTGCCTGGCTTTCAAATGGCATCATTGGCATCGTATCTTCCTGAGTTCGTTCAACTTGTTCCATATTTTTCCTCTAAATCAGAAATGATTTGGTTTTCTAATGTTTTTCCTGTATTTATCTTTTCAATTAGAATTTTCTTGTGTAACTTAATAGGAATTAATATATTAATACCTACTTTATCCTCACCCATTTTAGAACTATTAGATAACTTAGAGTATTTAAAGTTTTCTGAAAAATAAAAGAAAAAGCCTGTTTAAGGCTTTTTATTCATTCCTTGAAATGCCATGTAGCCACCAATTCCAAACAATGCCATTACTGCAAATAAGACCAATACTCCTGATACTTGTCCTATTGTGCTGAACTGACCTGTTAGTCCTGTGAATAGTCCTAATCCTGAATTACTAATGTTGTAAGCCAATGTATGAAGTTCATGGTTTGCTGATGTAAAAGAGTGGTTTGTTGCTTTAAAGCAATTTATAGTTCCATTCAGAATAGTTGTTGAATTTGTGCAATATCTACTAACCTGGCTGTTTCTAAAGGCTTGAACAATTATTGCGTAGATTGCTATTGTGATTGTTGCCAATCCCAATGTAGCAATTACCATAATAACTGCATTGAGTCCTTTCTTTAGGTTTAGTTTCATAAAAAATTAAAAAAAGCCTGTTTAAGGCTTCTTTCCGCCCATATTCTGGTAAGCCATGTAGCCGCCAATTCCAAACAATGCCATTACTGCAAATAAGACCAATACTCCTGATACTTGTCCTATTGTGCTGAATTGACCTGTTAGTCCTGTGAATAAGCCCAAACCTGCGTTTGAGATATTGTAGGCTAATCCACAATGTGTGTATGCTGGATTTGCTAATCCACCTGTTGAGTTCAATCCGCATAATGCTATTCCACCTTGGCTGTTTCTAAAGGCTTGAACAATTATTGCGTAGATTGCTATTGTGATTGTTGCCAATCCCAATGTAGCAATTATCATAATAACTGCATTGATCCCTTTCTTTGCGTTAATTTTCATGTTATCACCTTAAGGCTTCTTTCCGCCCATATTCTGGTAAGCCATGTAGCCGCCAATTCCAAACAATGCCATTACTGCAAATAAGACCAATACTCCTGATACTTGTCCTATTGTACTGAACTGACCTGTTAGTCCTGTGAATAGCCCTAATCCTGAATTAGTGATATTCCAAGCTAAACTATTTGTTGTTTGGCTGTTTCTAAAGGCTTGAACAATTATTGCGTAGATTGCTATTGTGATTGTTGCCAATCCCAATGTAGCAATTACCATAATAACTGCATTGATCCCTTTCTTTGTGTTAATTTTCATCTGTCTATACCTCCGTATAGTTTTATTAAGGATTTGTTATGTTGTGGAATATATATATTTAAGTAGTTATAAGGTTACTTAGAAGTATTAATCTTGCTGTAAGAAATTCCATATACCCAGAGCCAATAAGAATAATATTATTGTGCCATACATTATGTAATCCTGGATTAATCCCATGATAAATAGGAAAACAGATGAAATCATACAGATCCAACTTGCTCCAATAAATGCTTTCTTGCTGCTAAATGCCTTTGCTGCATAAAAACAAGTGAAAAATATTGTTATTAATATTGCAATTCCATACAATCCATCAACGATTCCATTGCTCCAAGTAACAATCCCTAAATAACCTGGATTCAATGTTAGATTTGGAAGAGGATAAGTCATGTTCTATTCCTCCCAATAAATAATCTGATTAAGGCAAATAAGAACATTATTGTTACAATACCTGTCAGAGCGGTTATTATAATAACTGGGATTCCTGTGTATAATGCCAATGTTTGCAGCATTTGGTTTATAATTCCAACAGAATCTAATAAGATTGAACCTATGCTCAATAAAGAGGTTATTATTGGAATTAAAGAGAAAGCTGGATTTGCTCCTCCTTCAAATAGTTTGCTTTTTGTCTGATTAACTTGTGTCATTTCATCACTTATTTTATTAAATGAACTTGCATAAGTTGTATCTATTGTTGTATTTGAAATTGATGAGAATCCACCGACTATCATAACTGTTGCAGTTGTAACTATGCCAATCACGAATATTGCAATAACCATATCTTCTAAATCCATTTTTAAGTCCTCAGTATGATTAGTAATACAGCATTAATGATAGTGAAACCCATTATTATTGGCAGACTGAAAGGTATGAAACCTATCCACATTGAAACTAATAATCCAATCTCTGCTCCAAATCCTGCTATTGAAGGATTCCAGGCGAATGCCAATGCTCCCAATAATGTTATTATAAATGCATACAAAATGCCTTCTTTGCCTAATAAAGTATATAAGTTTGTTATTAATGCCCTAAATTCTAAGATTAAGACATCTAAAGAGTATAACGAACCTTTTACATAAGCATAAGCAAATACTGTTCCTTTGCTTGTTACATTGTATTTTAATGTTCCTGATGTTAATGCCGAGCAGTTGAAGTATAGATTTGAACTTTCATTTATATTTCTTAAATCTATTTTTAAGCACACTTCTTTAAAAGAGCTATTTTTCCATGTAAAGTTAATTAATGAACTTGTGTTAAACAAAACAAAGTTAAGATTATTTGCCGCCATTACTGCTGAAATATCTCCAGTTGCTATTGATGATGTTGTTGGGATTCTGATTGTCATTGGATTTGCAGTTATATACATTCCCTGCGTATCAAAGATGTTGTTTCCTGTTGTATTTGAAATTACAAATCTGTATTTATTTGATGAGATATAGCTCCATAAAATAGCATTTCCGTTATAATCCAACTGCTCTGATTGAACATTGACTGAGCAGTTGTTTGTAACAATATCGCACAAATACATATGAATATAATAAAATCTCAATGGATTGTATATCTGGTCTATGACATTTATCGTAACTGATGTTCCTGCTCCTACTGATAATAAATACAAAGGAATGAACTGCTTTGTTTTGTTTAAATATGAATTTGCTACTGTCTTATGTCTTGTCAAATAACCCGCACTTGAAAATCCTAAAGTATAATCTACATTTAGAGTTATGTTTGGATATATGCAGACATAATAGCTTTTTACATTCTTGAAAGTGAATGGGAAGGATCTGGATAGTGAAGAAGATGTCAGCCATACCTTGAAATTGCTTGATACATTAGTCAATAGTTTTGTTGTTCCTGCTTCTTCTGTTGTATTAAATTCTATTGCTATTGGATATTTGTAAGACTTATTTGAACAATTTGTTATATACATTTCCTGCTGCCATTGAGTTAAATTTATTGTAACATTTATATTGCTTATATTGAAATGCCACGCTCCTGATTTTATCGTTGATAAAGAAGATATTAATGGAATTGTGAAATTAACCTTATAATTGTCATAGATTCCTGAGCTTATTTTTCCTGCTATGTGTGATGTTCCATTGAATAGTAAATAAGCATTTGAAGTTAATGAAGAACTTGTTTTGTTTATTGTAAGATTGAAATAAGCTCTTTGTGTCTCTACTCTTATTGCTTGATGTGCTTCTGTTGCATTAATTCTATAAAAATATTCTGTTTCTGTAACTATATTCAAGTCTCCTATTGAATGATAGATTTGGATTGCTGGGGATTTAATATTAGAGATTGTAACTTCCACTTCATTGTCTTTTATTTGCTTTATGTCTATGTTTGTATTTTCATTCGCTAAATTAAAATCAATCCATTTCTCATTCGTGATTATCCATTTCTTATATATTGTGTTAGGCATATCCATTATATAAATACGATTATTGCTTTTAACTGTGAATGTGTAAGATGTTGTTAATGTGTTTGGCTTGAAAGTCCAAATATATCTATCTGTTTGTTTTTGAGGTATGAATTTGTCAAACAAAGAAGATGCTTTGTTCTTTATTTCAACATAATTTTTATCATCTTCAAATCTTAATACATCACCAAATACTCCTGTTGAGATTTTGTAATCATCTATTGCTTCTGCTGTGTGTCCATCTGCTACTCTTTCTGTCAAAGTATGCTTACCTATTGCATAACCTGCCAATGGCTTTGAGATGTTTAACTGATATTTTATTGTTGCTAATCCTGTTTTGTTACCTATGCTCTTGCCATCTATTGAGACATTAAAACTGAAAACTGCAAGATTGTCTGTAAAATTGAATTGGGCTGAGATATTTCTCTTATAATAAACACTATTATTTACGAATGTATTTGCATTAACTGGAGGATGGACATCAACCCAGAACTGATTTGTTTTATTATAACTTTGATAATTATTAACACAATAGATGTAGAAGTGATTTAATCCTTCTGGTGTTACTATGTTGCTCCAGTTAAATGTGAATCCATTACCTCCTTTGGTGTATTTTGAGTGAAAGACTGCGTTTAAATATAAGCTGCAATTAATCTGTGTTGCGTTATTCTGCCCTGAGATTGTATAATTAATTAATGTTGTTGGGTATTGGGTGTTATTTGCTGGGGTTTGACTGGTTATGATTAATGTTGAGATATTTACAAAGAACTTATTAACACTTGAGTTTATTGTTGTGCTGTTTTTCTTTATCTGAACACTTAAATTATACCACTTGTTGTTAATAAATTTATGAGTGTAGCTTACATTTTGATTTAATGCAGTCATTGTTATTGTTTTATTTTTAACTTGGTTAATGAAGAAGCTTACATTTGTTGTTGGGTATGTTGCGTTGATTATTGCTGATATTGTTAAATTGAGTTTTGTATATGCAGAGTTATTTAATGGGTAGATTTTGCTTATTGTTCCTATTGATGGTGTTCCTGCACCACAAGATGTTCCATTATAAACCGAGATATTAGCCAAACTAAAAGTGCCTGGTCCATTAACTTGTATTCTTAACGCTGTTGCTTGTTTATTTTTGTTATAATTACAATTTATATCTGACTTATTTATAAGGTCGTTAATATAAAAATCATATTTTTGCGTAGTTAAATTTATAACCCATTTTATCCTATACCATACATTATTACTTTTTGTTCCTAATTGAGCTATCCACCCACCAGCATAATTATAAAAAGCATTATTTCCTCCACCATCATCTGAAAAATACAAACAACTTCTATCACTTGGATTAGCAACTGTAAAGTTTTGCAAACCGAAAACAGATAAATCTCTTTGAGTTCCTGATACATCCTTCATACTCATTTCTATTGTAAGTATTCCTTTATCACCCTTTGTTGCAACATGATTTTTTGAAAAATTAGCCCATTTTACTCCACCCAAAGCAGTATTCCAATCCATATATTTATGAGTATAAGTAACGACTGGATTTCCTGTTATATTTTTCCATTTAGATGAGTTAATTAAGCTATCATAGAATACACAATTACTTATAGCTTTACATTGGTCTGGGGAACAAGCAGCATAAGTTATCGGAATAACTAATAAAATCAATGCAAAAATCCAGATTAAATTCTTACGCATAGTTATACACTCCACATTCCTGGCATCTATTGTTTTTGTGTTTTGTCATTAATTGGCAGTTATTGCAATATTTAATCATCTTATCATCCTCATAGTTGCAAATAGCAATATTCCGCCAATTATGTCAAATCCGAACTCTATCTTAGGCAAGTGCATCATTATAAAATACATTATAGGATATGCTGCTGCAATATTGAAAGTTGTTATTGATGCTGCAAAAGATTCAAATGTATTAGAGATTATTGTTGATACATAGATTGTTATTGGTACTGCCAAAGCATGAATTATAAATAAGATTGGATTTGATTCTAAGAAAAACAGCATAATCAAAGCATATACATTTAAGCATAACAATATTAAAGCAAAGCTGAAATCCAATGAATTAAAGTAAGCTGTTCCGCTTGCCATGATTTGATTAAGTTCGGGTGATGAACTGAATAAAGGTATTGAAATTATCTGCGTGAATACCATTCTCATTACAACAATCATTACAACTAAGATAAACAAGAATATAGCTATTGTCATTGCATCATTCAATCCTTTCTTAAAATTCAATGTCAAATAATCCACCTCGCTTATTCTTCTTTTTTATATCAATATTGAAATTCAATATATTTGATTCTTGTATTGCCTTAGCCAATATCTGATCTGATTTGTATTTAGGAAAGTCTTTTAATCCTAATTTAGTTGAAATGCTATGATTAAATATTTCTCTTACTTCTTGCAGTTCATTTCCTATTCTTATTGGTCTTCCACTGCTCATCAGTATTCGCTTTCCTCCTGTAATATTTTGTTTAATTTATCTACTCTTATATTATAAATGATTGCCATTGTTGCCAGTATGAATGCAAGGATTAACACTAAAATTGATGAATAAAGATAAACCATTATTGCTGTATCAAGCAAAGAGAGTATTCCTGCTTCTTGGGGATATAGTGTTGCAACCATGTTTTTGGGTATTGCCAATAGGAAAAATGATGTTGCAAAAGCTAAAAGCATTAAAAATGTCTTTATTATGATATTTATTGTTGATACCTTTAATGGAGCATTTTCAGAATTAAATCTTGTTGATAAGAATAAAAGTATTGCAATTAATGCAACAATTCCAAACATCATTCCTAAATAACTTAATGTTCCTGGATTTGATTCTTCATAGCCGCTTGGATTTACTTTGAATGTTCCCTGTCCAAATCCTTTTATTGTTCCATCTATACATATCATATCCCACATATAAGTTCCAAAAGAAGTAGGATGGATTGTTAAATTATGGAAATAGTTATTATTGGTCATTAATTGATTTGTTGCTATTGCTGTTGCGTTTGGAGATTGAATTGTTATATTGCAAACTGCGGCGTTTGAGCAATAAGTATTATTATTGTAACATGGAATCTTTAAATTGACATCTGTATTTTGCTTGAAAGTTTGTTCGGCTGAAACAGAAACTAAACAAAACAATACAATAATCCAAATTATATTTCTATTTTTCAAATAACCTGCACCAGCTCCCCTTTAATGCTGTTACTCTGTCTGTAACTGCATTTTCAACTTTCATGCCAACTTTAATCCATCCAGCACTTGTTGTTAATCCTGAACCATAAATTTGCGTATTAAATGGAGTTATTGCTATTGATGCTGTTGATAGGCAGTTTAATGAATTGCCTGTTCCTGCCCCAACTGCAATTACACCACAATTACCACCTGTTGCACCAACTTGTGTTCCCATTATGACCAAGCTTGAAGCTGTAAATCCGCTTGTTGTAACATTGTAATTAAAGCCTGTTGTTGCTGCTTTTGCCCAAGATAAAATATTACATTCAAAAGATACTCTTTTACCTGCATGAGTTGTTAAATAAAATGGATATGTATAGACTGAATTGCTTGTTGTTGTTGTATTTATGTTTGTATAATTTATCTGATTGAAAGCTGTTGCATTTAAAGTGGTTATCAGGCTATTTACTGTTATGTTGCTTCTTTGAAGTGCTGTATTTGTGTTGCTTATTTTAGTTGTTAATGTTGCATTATCTCCGCCACCAACACAAGGTGTATTCTTCCTGTATAATCTTCCATTAGGAGATGTGCAGACGAAAGCATCAGTTGCTCCTGCCAAGCCATAATAATGCGTAACCCCCCCTGAGGTAATATTTAATATGCTTTTATCTCCGCTATACAAAGTTGCAATTTCTGACTTTTTTAAAGCTCTATCTACAAGTATGACATCATCAATAAATCCTTTGAACCACATATTATTTGCAACTGAATCATATCTTCTTCCTACATAGAGCTGGTCTGTTGTTGATGAAGCAACCTGTGCATTAATTGTTGATTTATCTGCAACTCCATTAATGTAAAGCGTCCAATTATTTTCTGTAGAGCCTCTTGTAAATGCAACATGAGTCCATTTGCCGAGTGGAATTTGAGTATTGCTTGAAAAAGTATAGAAGGATGCTCCATTTCCACAGCTTCCTGACAATAATCCTGTAGTAACATCAACTCTTAATTCCCATCCTGGAGCATTTCCAGCATGATTTTTAGTGACAATCATTCTATAATCAGAAGCATATTCTGTTACATTAATCCATGCAATTACACTAAAGTTTGTAGTAAATTTCGCTTCAGCTACATCTGAATAATTTATTGCTACAGAAGTTCCTGGAAAGTAATAAGCACCAGAGCCATCAGAACCAGAAGTAGGCATCCAAGTTACGCCATATATAGACTTTACAGGATTAGCATATAAACTATAATCGGTTGCATTTGTTGGTGGGTCTGATTTATATGGGGTGTATAGTATTACATTTGGATTTTTATTAATTGTTGGAGCAGAGACAGAACTGTAACCAATGCTTAAATTTGCATTTGTTCCTGTAATATTTACTAATCCATATATTGATGGATTTGCTGTTGAAGTGGTTGAATTAAGATAATGACTTGCTCCGCCTCCTGCTGTTACGCATTGAACCCCTCCAGTTGTTGTGTTCATCACAACCTGTCCTGCTGGACAATTACCTACCTTGGCTTTTGTAAGATTACTTGCTCTTAATCCTAAAATAGCATTCCATGATGTTGTGTTAGAAGTCAAAAGAGCATTTATCTTTGTCCAGATAGAAGTGTTAGAAGTTAATAATGCGTTTATCTTTGTCCATATTGTAAGATTAGATGCTCTTAATGAAATGATTTGATTTGTTACTGTGATGTTGCTTTTTGTGAAAGAAGCATTTACAGCTTTTAATGAATTATTTAATGCTGTAAAATCAGCAGAACCTCCAGCCATAGCTATGCATTGTAAAGCATTATTGCTTATGTTCATCACGACTTTTCCTGCTGGACAATTGTCAGTTATATTAGATCCACCGATTGTTATTGGTGTTGTTGGCTTTGAAAGAACTACTTTATTTTGAGATGTAGAATTATTATAACCTATATTTATCGCTGCATTTGCATTTATCATCAGTATAAAAAAGATACTAAATAATAATAATTTATGATTCATATTCTTTTTGAATTATCTCCTTTTTTTCTTTGGTTGTAATGCTTTTACTGCATCTAAAGCCATACCTGCTCCCATGACTTGACCTGTTACAGGCATCATACTTCCGAATCCTGCTGCAAGTTGTCCTGGTGCTGAACTTCCTAAAGCAGAACCCATCATTGACATTCCTGCCATTCCGATAGTTGCTCCTGAAAGTTGTCCTATTGCTTTTAATTGCTTTTTCATGATTACCTCCATATTCCTTGATTAAATGATGGTAATTGGTTAAAATTGGCTGTTTTTGGTCTTGATTGTCGTCTGTGATGGTGTTTCTTCTTATGATGGTGTATTCTTTTAGTTGGTTGTCGTTGTTGTCCGAATGCTGTTATATCTGTTCCTATTTCTCCAAATACCTCGCCTAAACTGCCTCCACCCATTCCTGCTCCGCCAAAATCGAATAGATTTCCGAATTGATTTGCTCCTTGTTTAGATGGTTTGAATGGTTTTGGTTTCTCAAATCCATATTCTTTTCTGGCTTTTTCTTTTCCTTCATATTCAGCTTTAGATCTTAATTGCTTATGTTTTTCCGATTCATAGGCTTTTTGCTGAAGCTGTTTATATTCATCTTCTTTAACTTCTTTTGAGCCTTCTTTTGCATAAAGCAATCTTTCTTCTGGACTTTCTTTTTTGCTAAACCATCCCATTTTAATACCTCCCCAATCCATGAAATATATCTATGATTGGCTTTGTTCTATATCTTCTTTCTGCATCTTTTTCTACTGCTTCAAGTTTAGAGTTAGCCTCAATCTCACGCCATTTTGATAATAGTTTTCCTTTTGCAGATTTGTCTCTTATTAGATAAGTTCTCATGTTCTCCTCTCCATTCTTCTTCTTGTGCTTGGATGCTCTTTTTTTAAATGCTTAAACATCCTTCCGATATACTTGTCATTGCCTTTGATTACTAACTGAGCCATAACATTCCACCTCTTGCTCCCCTGACAGGCATTCTTATTTCAAAGCCTGAGAAAGCTCCTTTTTTAGCTTTCTTTGCTGAGATTGTCTTTCCTGAAAGCAATCCTGCAACATTTGGAGTATAAGCCATCTTTCTGCTCATAACTAATTTATCTGCTTTTCTTGAATAGCCACCGCCACCGCCTTCAAATGAGGGGAATGCGAAAGGAGGAATTATTGGAGGAATAAATAATCCAGTAACTTGATTTCCTGTTATTGATTGAGGTTTTGTTAATTCATTTACTCCAACTTGTGTTTTAGTTAATTCCATTACACCAATCATTGGCTGAATCTTTACTAATTCTTGATTACCTACTATTTGTTGTGTTTTAGTTAATTCCATTACACCGATCATTGGCTGAGTCTTTGTCATTTCAAATGTTTTAATAGATGGCATTAATGATATTCTTGATTCTCCCATTAATTTTGTTCTTGATTCTTTTAATCCACCCATTAATAATTCATTAATTCCTATTAATTGCTGTCTTTGTGCTATTGACATTGTGCTTTGCTGTGTTTTAGTTGATTCTTTTGTTGCTATTGATGTCATAGGTTCTTCTTTTTTTAATATTTCAAATCCAGTTTCAAATGGAGATTCTGGTCTTGTAATTGCTAATTGTCCTTTCTTTCCTTGTGGCATTGTCAATAAACTTTTATAATTAAATCTTGGCTGTTGTTTTTCTTGTATTGTCATCATTTTCCAAACTGTTCTTCTTGCACCATATCCTTTTTCCGTATCTCTTACTGTTTCTGAAACTCCTAATGCTCTTGTTTCCATATCATATTTTTTTGATTGTATCTTTCCAATATTAAGATTAAATTTTTCCATATATGATAATTGGCTTATTCCTGGTGTTTTTTTTGTTGTTGTTCTTTTTCCTAAAGATAAACTTCCTTGTGATGTTAATTTTGCTTTTTCAAACTCTTTGTTTGATAATCTAAATAAACTAATTTGTTCTCTTTCTATGTTTTGCGTTGAGAGTAAATCTTGCATAAACCATTCTGGTTTTTCTGTTGGTATTCTTTGACTTGTTCTTGTTAATCCGAATACATCATATCTTTCTTTTGGTTGTGTTCCTTTTGCTTCTTCAAAAGCTATATTTGAAGTTGGAGTTAATTCAAAAACACTAGATACTCTTGCTGGGACTTCCATGATTGTTCTTGTTCCTTTCTTTCCAACATATTCTAATTTTGTTGTTCCTGAAAGTTCCTGCCATGCTTTATTAGACATTTGCATAGTAGAGCCTTCTAATTCTGTTTTTGCTATTGCTCTTTCTCCTAACCAATTTCTCCATTCTTGTTGAGAGGTTGATTTTAATTTTCCTGCTGATATTTCTTCTCCTATTTTTGTTGTTTTAAGTAATTCTTCTTCTGCTGTAAATGATCTTGTTGTTTTTATCTTTCCATAAGGTTTGAATGTTGGAGAAATTGGTTTAACTGCTTCTCTTACACTTACATCTAACATTCCAAATGTTAATATTTTACTTATTGTTTCTGCACCTGCTTCTCTTGGATTTTCTGATGTAATTATTGAAGCTCCTCCTGCTCCAATCAATCCTCCAGTTATAACAGAACCAACTACACCAACAATCTTTCTTGTTGCTGTTGCTCCTTTTAATCCTGTAACAACAACTTCTTTTTCTATAAATGGGATTGTTGTTCTTGCTAAAACATTTTTCCCTGCTTGTCTTTCTGCTAATGTTTTCATTGCTAATTCTTCTTCTGTTCTTATTCCTTCAAAACCAATTTTTCTTAAAACTCCCTTTACAATAGGAATACCAATTCTTGCTCCTTCTGTTACTATGATTGCTCCTCCAAATATGGTATCCATTTGTTCTTCTGGTTGTAAATTGCCAAATCCAACTCTACCTGTTTTTGCTGCTGTTCCTATCAAACCAATTATATCAGTTGGTGTTTGTATTACTCCCTGTATTGTTGCTTTTTTTGTTCCGCCAATTATATCTCCTGCTGTCCCATAAACTTTTCTTATTCTTTCTGGTAATCTTGATATTAAAGGATCTATTAATGTTGTTCCTCTTTCTTCCCATAATTTATCTACGAAATCTTTTGATGTTTTTGTTCCAAATTCTTTAATTTTTTTAGTTCCTATTTCTATTCCATATTCTATTTTTTGTAATGTAGTTGTTGGAGTATATTCTGTATGTTCTCCTGGATAAAGTTCTGCTCCACTAACTTTTATTGGATTTCCTTTTCCTGTTCCTGGAATAAATCCGCCACCATATACTGTTCCCTTTGCATTCATTTCTTCTTGTGTTAGAACTCTATAATCTGGTGTTCCTATTAATCCACCTGTTAATTCATAAGTCTTTAAACCAAAAGGACTCAATGTTCTTTTTGCTGGGACTGTTCCTGCTCCATAATCAACTGCTGATAAAACCTCTGATGGTTGAACTTGTTTATATGTTTGTGGAGTTGTTGGTTGTTGCTTAAAGGTTTGAAATGCCTCAGCTGGATGAGTTGCTGCTTTTACTGCTGGTGCTAATAATTCTGCTGTCTTTGCTTGTGCGAATCTTAAAAAATCAGGTTGAACATAAAATGTTTCTTGTGTGCTTGGCTGAGTTCTGTTGAATATCCCCTGTGAAGTTCCATAAGCAATAAAATCTGGTGTTGTTCCTTGTTGTATTCCTCCTGTAGGAGAAAGGATACTTGCTGCCTGTGCCTGGCTTTCTTCTGTTGATTTAATGACTCTTTGTATTGGAAACCCATAATCCTCTACAACTCCGACTCCTGTTTGTCCTGCTGTTACAAGTGCCTGTTCTCTTATCCTGTTATATACATCTCCTTCCCACATTCCTGTTACTGGATTTGTTCCAACTGGAACTCTTTGCCTTCTTTCTCCGACAACTTCTGCAATCATTCCAACCTGTCCTCTGTTTGCTTCTCTTGAACCTTTATAGAAATAAATCTCATTATCCATATTTGTTGCATCAGAAATATGCAGTCCTTGTGCTGATGCTAACATATATGCTTCATTAAGATTAGAACCTGAAACTTTTACTTTTGGCGTTGCTTGATATGTTTTTATTGCCTGTGCTTTTTCTGCTTCATGCAGAGCAATAGCTTCTGTTGCCTGTGCCTGGCTTTCTTCTGTTGTTGTAGATGGTGCTGATTCATAAATTCTTGAAGAACCCCATGAGCCTGAACTTCCTGGTGTAGAACCGCTTGTTTCTGCTGCTGAGCCGCCAACCTGAGATTCAACAACCCTCTCAACTTTACCAGATTTATCAACAATGGTTACTCGCATTGTTTCTGTTTGAACCATATACCCACCTATGTTACATTAAACTATTTTAATCTTTTCTTATGTTACTTATAACTATTAGATTTAAAATACATAATCAATAGAATGATAAAAAAGAAACCCATGATAAAAAATATTTCTAAGAAGTAATCAAAAGGATTTTTACTGAGCATTGCTCTGTTTGAATAGGCTGAATAAAGAACCCAGATTAATGCTATTATTTCAATCCAATGCTGCTTTCTCATGGATTAATTCCTCTGATTTGTTGAAATCGTTATATCTAATTAATAATTTAACAGGAAATGAATATACCTCTTTCTGTTCTGCTTCTGTTGTTCTCTCTATTGCCTGGCTTATGATTGTCATTGGCGAAATTGTGTAAATCTTTGAATCTGCATATATTATGAAAACTCTCTTGATTTTGTATTTCTCCATCGCCTTGATTAGATCTTCCTTGTTTAATGTTTCTCCTCTGCCTTCTTCAAATTTCAAATACATCTCTCTTTTGTATGCGATTAGGATTGCTTCTGTGTCAAAGATTAGAATCTTATATCTTCCCATATTTGAATCTAAAATTGCTCTTGCGTCTCCCAATTCATTCCTTAAAGTCATTAGAACTAATCTTGTTGCTTCTTTAATATCTGTTATCTGCCATTTATTTGCTAACATTACTTCTCCCAGCTTATTGTAAAGCCTTTATCTTTGATTGTTCTTAGCTTAGTCATCACTTCTCCTATTGTCATATTCATTAGTTGAGCTATCTGTGTTGGTTTGTAACCTTTCAAAACATAATTATAGACTTGTTTCTGCTTCTCATTCAAGATTGACTTAACTATATCATCCTGATCATATTCTATCTTTGTAACTTCTGCTTCAACTCTCTTGTTTAATCTTTCTGAAAATGCTCTTTTCTTTGCTTCGTATTTCTCTAACAAATCCTTATTTGCTAACTTGAAACCGACTTCTGTTAATTTATCTGTTCTTTCTCCATCTGTTACCCTTAGATATTTGAAGTATGTTTTATGTGTCTTGTAATTAGAATCTATCATCATTGGCTTTGCATAACTCATGTTTTCATTTAAGTCTATTCTTGTTGTTTCAATCAAACAATGGAATAGCTTTAATGAATCTGAATCAATGTTCATTTCAGGAGAAGTGAAGAAAACAACTAAGTTAAGCCATCTGTAAGTTTGCAGTATAAAGTTGAATAATTTATTTGAAAGACTATACCACATCTTTTTTGGTATTCCAACTCCTGCCTCATCAAACATTATTACTGAACCTCGTTTTAATGTTCCTGAGTTTAACAACTGCATGAACTCCTTAACTGAGAATACGATATGGTCTATGTTGAAATCGGGATCAATTATTTCTGCTGCTCTTATAATGGTATATGATTTCCCGCTTCCTGTTGAACCGATACAAAATCCCATAAAATTCTTGTTCTTATCCAAGCATCTTACTTTAATATATTCAATAAAGGGATTAACAGAATATTTAGGCTTTCCTTCTATTAAGATGGCATCTTCTGTAATTTGTGTCAAGTTACGACCTCTTTAATAATAATGATGTGAAACCGAATGAAATCAATCCAACTAAAAACTTACTATTATCTATTGCAATGTCTTTTAAAGATACTAATTCCTGTTCTAATTGCCATAAATTGTAACTTATTCTTGCTGAGAAGTATATCATGCAGCAGACTGACAAGATAAAAGCTAATGATCTTATTTGAGACCATAACTTATCTTTTGTTCTTTTATCCGTTGGTTTTCCGTTAAGATTCATTCTTTCAATTCCTCGTTTGTAAGTCCTAACTCCTTTAACATTGCTTTACAACCACAATCTGAACCTCTAACAAAAGCCATCTTCAATTCTGTTCCACTTGATTTTTTCAACTTTTTCATTAAATCATCATTATATTTTAATATACCAAATATTGCTTCTCTGACTTTTGACTTGTAATCTTTAATCGCATCTTGTCTTATCAATTCAACATTAGCTAACAAAGTATTTATTTGAAACTCTGAAAATCCAGCTTCTTTCATTAGTTTATTATTTACATCTGCTAATGATTTATTTTTATCTTCTTCAAATGTCATAATAAACCTCTTCCGCAACCAATAAAAAAACATAATTTTTTATTCATCTTCTTTAACTCC
>Ga0315282_10003931_pt1 | contig 26300 bp, 21 predicted proteins | sample YL17G07_20_MG_FD_203693 | JGI IMG/M metagenome (GOLD analysis project Ga0315282, IMG submission 203693) | Sediment microbial communities from Yellowstone Lake, YNP, Wyoming, USA - YL17G07_20 | ecosystem: Environmental > Aquatic > Freshwater > Lake > Sediment | place: USA: Wyoming | collected... | reverse complement strand
GAGTGAAGGTGGGCCCGTGGTACACACAACCGGATGAGTCTCTGTGCACTCCGGAGTCGATTGTGAGAAACCTGTTGATCGGGAGGAGAATCGCTAGGAGAAACGGATGGCACACCATGAAGGTCGGCTATCTCCCGGACACGTTCAGTCACGTTTCCACCATGCCGTCCATTTTGCGCGGATTCGGGATAGATTCGTTCGTCTTCACGAGAGGGCTCGGGGACGAGGCGGACAGTCTTCCTGAAGAGTTCATCTGGGAAGCCCCCGACGGTTCGAAGGTTCTCGCCTGCCACCTGCTGAACGGATACTGCAATGCGGCGGGCCTGGGAGTGGACCCGAGAGGCTACACGGCGAGCTACGATGAGACCCCTGATCACTGGGGATCCGTGTACCTAAGCATGTACCTGGGCGAACCGGGCGTCGATCTCGAAGGTGCCGTAGAGAGTGTCAACCGTCTGCTATCGGCAGCTCGTGAGAGGTCCGCGGCAAGGGTCATCCCCCTCATGAACGGGTGTGACCACATGCCTCCCCAGTTCTCAGTGCCACAAGTGGTGGACCATTTGCGGGCCAGCATAGGTGACGTGAACTTCAGGTTCGGCTCACTGGAGGACTATGTCGAGGCTGTGAAGCTCAGGCTCACCAACCCGAAGGTCTACAAGGGGGAGATGCGGGGGTGCAAGAAAGTTCAGATGCTCTGGGGGGTGACCTCGGCGAGGATGCACCTAAAGCAGCTCAACCTCAACACTTCTGCGATGCTGGAGAAGTACCTTGAGCCACTCTGCACGCTGGCTTGGCTGCACGGGGCTAGGTACCCTGAATACGAAATCGAACTAGCATGGAGGCTCATGCTTCAGAACCAGGCCCACGACAGCATCTGCGGAACTGGCGTCGATGCCCTGCACAGAGAGAACGAGGTCAGGTTCCTGCAGGCCAGACAGATAGCATCAGACCTGTCCTACTTCACGCTGAAGGAGCTGTCCCTGAGGATGGGCATGAAGGATGGCAAGTCGTTCGAGGCGCTCGTGATTGTCTACAATCCGAACCTTGTTGACGAGGCCATTCCGACGATCTTCCGCGCCGCTCTGCCCGACGGCGAATGGGAGCTGGTAGATCACGAAGGGAAGGTCTTCCCGGTCCAACAGTTGGGCGAAAGCACTGGGATGGGATTCGTCAGCGACCTCAAGGAATTCGGCGCTCTCCTGACCATCCCTCCAACGGCCGTCTCAGCGCTGGGAATCAGAAGGGCAGTCAAGCCGACGAAACCCATGGCACACGGCGAAGACTGGGTTGAGAACGATTCCTTCAGGGTCGAGTTCGACACTGAGAGAGGAGGGTCGATGAAGATCACACAAAGGTCCGGGCAACCCGCTTACGAGGGGATGAACGCGATCGTGGACGACGGAGATGCGGGCGACACGTACAACTACTCCCCGCCAAAGACACGAGACTTCAGAGTCACATCCTCTGAGTCCAAGGTCTCAGTTCACGTCGAATCTGGTCCGGTAGTTGCGGTTGTCAAAGTGAAGTCCAGCATGGAAGTTCCAGTGGCAATGGAGGGAGATTCCAGATCAGACCGTACAATCGAAATGCCCATCGAAACGACGATAATGCTCTGGAAGAACTTACCCAGAGTTGATGTCAGGACGACAATCGAGAACAAGGCAAAGGATCACAGGGTGAGGGCTGTCTTCCCGTTGCCCTTCAGGGCGGGCTCCTCCGTGGCTGATGGTCACTTCGCTACGGTAGAGAGACCTGTGAAGAGGCCGAAAGGCGAAGGTTGGGTGGAATCTCCTCCCCAGACTCATCCATCGGTAGCCTGGGTGGACGTCTCTGACGGCAAGACAGGTCTGATGGTGGTTCACCGCGGCCTGCCTGAGTACGAACTCTCTGAGGACGGGTCCACGTTGTACCTGACGCTCATCAGGTCGATAGGCTGGCTCTCGCGCGCTGACATGACCGTCAGGCCGGGGCACGCTGGCCCTGCCATACCAACTCCAGAAGCCCAGATGCTTGGCTCACATACCTTCGAGTACTCGATAGTACCTCATGAAGGGGACTGGAGGAGAGCGTATGAATCGGCCGTGTCCTTTGTGTATCCTCCGTTCGCGATCCAGGTCGAAAAGAGCTCGGCCAACCCCCAGCCTGTGCTCTCGCTTGTGCATGTCCATGGGAGAAAACTGATCTGCACCACTGTGAAGAAGGCCGAGGAATCCGATTCTATCGTCTTGCGCTTGGTCGACCCCTTCGGCGAGGGCGGTGATGCAGAAGTGCATGTCGGAATGCCACTTGAATCCGTGCAACGATCGGATCTGGCTGAGGAGTCGCTCAGCCCCATACAAGTCTCAGGACCTTCTTTCTCGGTCAAGCTGGCCCCTCATGAGATCTTGACCCTTCTGATGACACCGTCTAGAGGTACCGCACCATGAATGCGACTCCCGCTGTTTCGATCGTGATGCCGACGCTGAACGAGGAGGCGTACATCGAGCGGACCCTGAAGTCCCTGAGAGACCAGGATCTCGACTCCCCGTATGAAATCGTCATAGGGGACGGCTACAGCACGGACAGCACCCTGCGAATCTGCTCCAGGTATGTGGACAGGATAGTGCTTGAAAAGAAGAAGACACCTGCAGCGGGAAGGCAGTCTGCGGTAGAGGAGTCGAGAGGGAGCGTCATTGCCTTCTGCTGTGCGGATTCGTTCTACCCCAGAGACTGGTTGAGGGAGCTGACAACCCCGATCATCGAAGGCAAGGCCGGTGCCGCGGGCGGAGTGGTCCTTCCCCTTGACGGTTCATTCTTGGACAATGTTTCGAGCAAATACATCCTTGCTCCTTTGGCTTTGGGCCTGTCCAAGTTCGGAGTGTACTTCACGCCGGGCGAGACGGTCGCCGTGAGCAGGAAGGCGTTCGACGAGGTCGGAGGGTTCAAGGTTGACATGGTTACCGCCGAGGACATGGACTTGATCAAGCGGATCTCAAAGATGTCGAAGGTCATCATCAATCCGAGGGCCAAGGCGTACGTGTCAATGAGGAGAGTCCGAAAGTGGGGGTACGTCAAGTACCTGACATACCACATATCGAACTTCATCTCCTACCAGCTGACCGACGGGTCCCACTCACACTACGAGCCGATACGCTGACCGGACGCTGCCTGCGCTGGCTTGTTCGGAGTCCGATATGAATGCCGCCCAATCCAGAATGTCGTTCGTCTGGCTGATCACATCCATCTTTATATATCCTGAAGTCCCAATGCTTGTTCAGAATGAAGGCAAGGGCAGTGTTGATTGAGTCAGTGATGATTTTCATGCTCATCGTATCAACGATTCCCATCGTGACTCCCGCCCCGGACAAGTTCCCGGTGACAATGCTAGTGTATCGTGACGGGACGGTCGAGTTCACTTCGGACTATGCCATGCCTGGCTTGGAACCGTACGAGGGCTTGGCCTCATTCAGTTCGAGTCTTGGTCTCACGCAAGTCGCCGGAGGTAGCAAGCTCGAACTCGCAATGAGGGCAGTGTTCGAGGGTACTATGCTTGAAGACATCAGCTCGTATGTGCACAGGTTCAACCTCGGGATCCTGATCTACCCGAATGCGACGAGGATAGCTCTGGATCTCTCCCTTCAGCTCGGAGGTGAAGGATACACTCAGTACATCATGGAGGCTTTTGACACGGTCACAATCACTGAGGTCACCGCCAACGCGGACGTGAACGGCACGATGACTAGCCTCAAGCTATTCCTGAAACTGAAGCCAGGCCAGTCGTACACAGTTCAAGATATGGTAGACTACATCGCGCAAGACCCGAGCTACATAGAGAGCGTCGTCAGCGGGGTGCTAGCGTACTTCGGGCTTCAGCTCACTCGTTTCGAGATGACACCGACAGTCTTCGACGCCAATACGGCGTTGCTCAGAGTGGATGCAGGTCTTCAGGGAAACCTCACCCAGATAGCCTCTCAGTACATTACTGGGCCTCCGACCCAAGTCGTCTTCGACCCCCTTCTGATCTTGGGCGCCTTTGCGGCCGTTCCGGACGATTTGTCCAAGATCACATTCAATTTCACCGATGCCGGGACTTTCGATGCAGCTGTCACGCTTAACTACAAGCAGAGCTATGACGCGATGATCAACGCGAACAGGGAGAACTACCTGAATGCGCTTGAGGCGATAGCGAACGAAGACCCGACCAACGGGGAGCCTTGGTTGCCACTGATTTCCGTCCTGAAGCCCGCACTCCTCACTGCCTCTCAGGCCGGCTTCAGCCTCAATGTAGACTACGCCAACTCTAGAATGACCTGGTCGGGTAGATTCCCCAATATGAAGGTTGGTCAGGTGTCAGGAAATACAGTGAGTCTTCACCAATTCCTGAGTTCGCTTGGACCTCTAGGACCATATACTGAAGATGTGAACGGTACCCCGGGTCTCAGGATCGCCATAAGAGGCGTCGAGGATGCCGGCGCCTACTTGGACATAGTCATGCCTCCTGGCACTCCAAGTCCCATTCTACACAACGCGTCGACCGCAGTCTGGGAAGGGGTGTACCTAGACCAGCTGCAGGATGTCTCGTTCACGATACATCTGAAGGACAATGTCCCACCCACTATTACATCAGGCGTGGCGCAAGGTGTGGCCCTGTCAGAGAAGCGACCGCATCTCACAGCGACTCTCAGCGACAACGTGGCGGTAGACGTGTCAACGATCATGGTCAAGGTCGATGGGGTTGATGTGACCTCGTCAGCCACAACCAGCGCCACCAGCGTCTCATATACTCCGACATCAGACATGCAGGACGGGCCGCACACATTCTACGTAAGGGTCGAGGACACCGCAGGCAACCCGGCAGAACTCACTGTGAGCTTCACAGTGTCGTCCGGGATACCAATGATATACCTGCTAGGCGGTGGCGCGGTGTTGGTCGTGATCATCGGAGCCGCTGCATTCTTCCTGCTGAGAAAGAAGCCTTCGGCCGCACAAGGGCCTCCTCCTCCACCTCCTGCATAGCGACAGACCAAGGATTCTCCTAGCGGCTGTCTGGGCCGTTCTAGTACGTAGATCTGAGCTCCGACAGCCGCACCTTCCTTCCCGAATCCGCAGAGCGTTTCAGGCTGAAGAGCGTGGCAATGATCTCAAGCGTATGGTCGTACGGGATAGGGGGCCTTCGAGTTTCAATCATCGTGAGGAACTTGCCCAGCATTCTCCTATAGAAGACTGGATCTGAGATGCTAGTCTCGGCTCGCCCCTTCTCGCCGTAGATCACAACTTGGAAAGGATCGTGGGAATCCCTGATCAGCTGTAGCGAAGCACTCTTACCATCACCGTAGACGACCGTGGCAACATCAGTCAGTCTGCCGGATTCGCAGTAGACGTGATCCACGCCGGAGCCCATGATCGTGTGCATTGTCTCGATCAGGTGGATGCCGTAGTCCAAGAGGTTGTTCGGGCCACTGAAGAAGCCAACTCTGAGTTCTCCCAGTTCGGGCAACTTGCTCAGAAGCTTCTCCAGTTCGACAGCGTATCTGAGGGCCGAGCACGACATCAACGGCCCACCTCCTTTCTTTGCCAAATCGATGATGCCTGAGGCAGCCTCGAAGCTAGCAGCCAGTGGCTTGTCTAGGAAGGTCGGGATACCTGCCTCGAGCAGAGGTCGTCCGTACTTTACGTGGTTGTCGGCAGCTCGAAAGTAAGGGTAGAGGACGAGGGCCCCGTCGATGTTGCCGATGAGATCGCTTGGATCTTCTGCAACGTTCTCCACCGAGTACCTGCGCGCAAAGTCTGCCGCCTTCTTCTTATCATCATCGAAGACTGTGACGACCCTGGCGTTCCCTATCGGTTCGCAACCTATCCCGTTGACAATCGATACAAAATCGGTTGAGTGGGAGGTCCCCACTCCGACTATGCCGAGTCTTCGCATGGTCAAAACATCGCTAACGGACAGTGCGCAGATTGCCTACACCGGCTGCTATGAGACGATGAACACGACGTCGTCTTCTCTCACACGGTCCTTTGTCTGCAGCCCTATTGACTGACCCGCCTGTGCGACAGGGATCTTCTTGTGTTCTATCTCCATAGATTCGACAGTCTGCCTGACTTGCGTCTGCTTCCCTTCAACGAGAATCGCATCGCCCACCTTCAGCGTCCCGTTCAGCTCAACGATGGCTACGTTGATTTTCGCGAAGTAGTGCTTGATCCTGCCCACGGGAGTCTTCTTCTCCTCTTGAGCCATACGATTACATCGTGGCGTTTGATAATAAGCCTTAACCCTATCCTGGGTCGCCGATAGGACAGGGTCTGACGGAACCCCAGTCATTGCCTTGGATTGACTTCTTCGTCAGCATCTCCAAGAAGGCGTTCCTGATTGCTCCTCTCGCGGCCACCGATCGCGGCGAGATGCCCAAGCCCTCTAATATATATCCCAAAAACCTGTGACCAGAATAGAGAGAACGTGCAGGAACTCGACGCCATTCTAGTGCTTGACTTCGGCGGGCAGTATTGCCATCTGATAGCGAGAAGGGTGAGGGAGTGCGGCGTCTATTCTGAAACAGTCCCCCACGATATTTCCCTGCCGCAGATGAAGCGGTTGGGTCAGAGATTCCGCGTCAGGGGACTGATCCTCTCCGGCGGGCCGTCGAGCGTTTATGAAAAGAAAGCCCCAGAATGTGATGTCAGGATTCTCCAGCTTGGGGTTCCTGTCCTAGGAATATGCTACGGACATGAACTGATAGCCCGTCTCTTCGGCGGAGAAGTGAGGCCCGCGAGCACCAAGGAATTCGGCTCCAGCCTAGCGTTCATTGATAAGCCCGTTGGCTTGATGGAAGGGCTAGACAAGGTGGAGAAGGTGTGGATGAGCCATTCCGACTCTGTCTTCAGACTTCCCAGCGAATGGGAGGTCTTAGCCCACACTGAGAACTCCCCAGTTGCAGCCTTCAAGCATGTGACCAAGCCAGTGTTCGGCGTGCAATGGCATCCTGAAGTGGTGCATACGGAAAAGGGTCTTAGGATTCTTGAGAACTTCGTCCTCAGAATCTGCGATTGCACACCAGGTCGGACAATGCAGAGTTTCGTCAGAAACGCCGTCGAGGAGATAAAGCAAATGGCTGGGGATGACAGGTGCATAGTAGCCCTAAGTGGAGGGGTGGACTCTAGCACTGCCACAGTCTTGGCCTCAAAGGCCGTAGGAGACAATCTAGTGGCAGTGTTTGTCGATCACGGGTTCATGCGAGAGGGCGAGCCTGAATTCGTCGAGAGAACGTTCAGAGGGTTTCCCATGAGGCTGATGGTGGTGGACGCTAGGAACAGGTTCCTGAGAAGTCTGAAGGGCGTTAGAGACCCTGAGCGCAAGAGGAGCATTATCGGGAGAGAGTTCATCAGAGTCTTCGAGGATGTCTCGAGGAAGGTGAAAGCCCGACATCTCGTGCAAGGGACGATCCACCCGGATCGAATAGAATCCGGCCTGACGAGGCGTTCCGAAAGAATAAAGACGCACCACAACGTTGCAGGTCTGCCAGCCAAGGTCAAGTTCAAGACGATAATCGAGCCGCTGAGGGACTTGTACAAGGATGAAGTCAGAAAAGTTGCCGAGGAGCTGGGATTGCCGAGAGAAATCATCCGGAGGCAGCCTTTCCCAGGACCCGGTCTTGCTGTGAGGATCTGCGGCGAAATAACTAGGGAGAAGGTCAAAGTGGCGAGACGGGCGGACAGGATAGTGACTGAGGAGATAGAGAAAGCCGGATTAGCAGAAGGGCTCTGGCAATACTTCGCTGTCCTGACGGATACGAGAAGCACAGGGGTGAAGGGTGACTCAAGGGCCTACGGCTATACCGTCGCAATCAGGGCAGTCGAAAGCGAAGAAGCAATGACAGCCAAGTTTGCGAGAATCCCGTATGAAACCCTAGAAAAGGCCTCAACCAGAATAACCAACGAAGTACCGCAAGTCACGAGGGTAGCTTACGACATCTCCCACAAGCCTCCTGCGACGATAGAATGGGAATGAGTCATCATTCCCCTTTCCGCCAACACAGGGTGCCAGAGCACACCGTACACAGTAAGGAAGAAGAAAAAGAGGAGAAGGCTAGGGGCGTGTTGCCTACGCCTAACCCTGAGGTACCGGAAGCCCTAGCCAGATTCTCTGCCAGAACACTGCCTCGTCGCAGCTGACGAAGCTTCCCAGTGGGTTTGCCCAACCGTAGTACGTGCTTCCGTCAGGCAGCACCTCGGACGCAGTTCCTGCGGGGTCCATTGACCAGCCCAATACGCAGAGCGATTGAAGTGATGTCCCCCAGACAGTGGTTGTGCCTAACCTGAGGCCGCCCGCTATCACGAGGGTGTACTGAGCTACATGTTCGTTGTCAAGGGGGCCGATGTAGTACACGTCCAACTCAACCACGCCAGGAGTGATGGGTCTGATTATCATCACGAAGTCAGCAGACGCATCCGTCAGTTCGCTCGCTAGGGTCTCGTCAGAAAACTGCTTGGACGAAGGGTTGTAGACGGTCCTCTTGACCACCTGCAATATCAGGTAGGTGGGTTGCACGGGGATTCCGTTGTAGGTTATCGTCGCTTTGTAGTGAGCGATGAGATCAGTCCCTAGTTGGTAGTACGGCCCTGCTGGGTGACCTGTTGGAAGTATCCCAAGCGCCATTATGCCAGTGTTCCTTATCGGGTCGTCCTCAGCAACGGTACTTACATCGAGGGCGGGCTTGGTCTGACTGGTTCTCAGTGCTTCCAGAGCAGCTAGAACTGAGGTGAAGTTGCTTTGGATTCCGGGCAGGCCAGACTTGGGGTTGTCAAGCTTGGTCTCGATGCTCACCCTCTCGATCAGTGCTGCCTGAAGCAGGCTCATGTTTCCTTCCAACCATGTTCCGAGCTGGGTCTTCTCGACCGTGAGTGTCTGTATGGTGTTGTCTCTGCCTGCGACTACCCCTGTGTAGTATATGATTGCCCCGCCCAGTCCGACTACGAGAAGGATGGATAGCACGCCAAGTGCAATGGCGATTCCTCTGCTAACGACTCTTGTTTCACTCATTTTTCACACCATTAAAGTCTCAGTGCCGCGAGAATAGAAAAGACTTTGCTCCGGCAACCCTGAACCACGACCGCGCGTTGACAGTCACAGATTGCTGTCTTAGATGACATCCGGTTGCTCGCGGAAGGCCATTTGGGACTTCTATCTGGAACCCCCATGTCGCTTGGGACTTGATCTAGTATCTCCTGTCGTTGCCTCGCGCTCCGGGTAGATGCCTGGGTGTTCGCTCGGTGAGTTCAAGAAGGGTATATATCAGACGCGGGAACCCAACTCGATGCGCTCAGAACCGGAGTTGGTGTTGCGTCGCTTCCACTTTGAACGGGAAACGAAATCGGTCAGCGACTACTTCCTGATGCCATTTGATGTGGGAGAAGCAACAGCGGAAGTGCGTGTCAGATACAGCTACGACCGAGGGAGTGACACCGACGCGAACGTCATCGACTTGGGGTTGATCGGGCCTGGACCGACGGGTTTTCTTGAGACGAGGTCATTCAAGGGATGGAGCGGTTCAAACAAGCAGGAAATCTTCGTCTCAAGGGACGACGCATCTCCGAGCTACTATTCAGGGGAGATCTCTGCAGGGCGTTGGCACGTCTTGTTAGGACTGTACAAGATCTCAGAGGTCGGATGCTCCTGTGAGGTCCAGGTCACTCTGGGCAAGGTCGAGACCAGGGCGGGCTGGAATAGGACAATGCCAGCCGCTGTCCCTGTCTCGGGATCATTGACGGCGAATCCGGAATGGCTGAAGGGCGACCTTCATGTTCATTCCCATCATAGCGACGGAGAACTCTCTGTCGAGTCTGTCGTCAAGGAGGCCCGAAGGAGAGGCCTAGACTACGTGGCAATCACGGATCACAACACCACTTCACAACGGAGCGAGGTGGCCCAGCTTGACCGGCCAGGCCTGACGGTGATAATGGGCGAAGAGCTGACATCTTATTACGGACACGCCAACGTCTGGAACACAAGCGAATGGCTCGACTTCAGGATGAGGAGTCAAGAGGACGCGAGGGTTGTGATTGACGAAGCTCACAGGAGAGGACTGCTGTTCTCCATCAACCATCCGAGTTCGCTGTGGCCGTGGGATTTCAAGGACGCACGGGACTTCGATTGCATGGAGGTTTGGTCCGGTCTCTGGTTCGCAATGAACGCTGGTTCACTCCAGTGGTGGGACGCGTTGGCTGGTGAAGGGAAGAGGGTCACTGCTGTCGGTGGCAGCGACTTTCACAAGCTCGAGGAGCCGAGTGCGGCGGACATCTTCAGCGTCGGCACACCGACAACATGGGTCTTCTCCAGAGACAGGTCTCCGAGCGCGATTGTGGACGGGATCAGGTCAGGAAGGGTCTTCATCTCTAGAGGCCCAACTGGTCCGCGTTTGACCTTGGCGGGTAAGAACGGTCGGGGAATGGCCTCGATGGGTGACGAGATGATCTGCATGAAGGGCGAAGAGATCAGCCTCCGGGTTGACGCACGCGGAGCTCACGGGCTGGGTTTGAGAGTATGCTCTGACGAGGGTTATTGTGAGGCGTTGCCGGTGGATGCTGACGAGTGGTCGCACGTGATGAGAACAACTGCTGAGAGAAGGGGGTTCTATAGGGCGGAGCTCGTGGAGCGGGACGGGGACTGGCGCTCTGCTCCCCCATCAGACATTGAGATGGTCTCACTCACCAACCACTTGCACGTGAGTACGGAATGATCAGCAGGTAGACACTGATCTTGATCACACAGTCAGGCCGTGAGTCGTCGGCGTTCAAGCTTATATCAACAGAAGGGTAGCCGCGCGGCGAACGCAAAAATGTTCGGCTTGTGCACCATAGATGTCAGCGGAGACATCCAAGAGATAGTGAAGCAGCTCAAGACGGTCAAAGGAGTCAAGGACTCCTTCATAGTGTACGGAGGTCATGACATAGTGGCCTTGTTGAACGCAAAGGATCTGAGTGAAGTCAGGGAAGTGGTATTTGACATACGCAAGGTTCCGGGAGTGCTCAGGACTGAGACTCTCATCGAAGTGTAGTTCGCGCCCGGCGTACGGGAGTCCGTCAGCCGAACGTGATTGATGTGGCCTGGGACATGCATTCCTCGGCCACTCTGTCGACATCCATCTTGGCCTCCAACTCATCGACCACTTCAATCTTGGCCTTTGTCTCGGGGTGCTTGGCGATTATGCTGCAACAGTCCTTGTAGGGCTTCAGTGAAAGTTCGTACGTGCCAATCTTCTTGGCCTGCTCAATGACCTCCTGCTTGTCGTACGCTATGAGTGGCATCAGAACAGGCATGTCGATGGCTCTATGGATCACAGTCATGTTCTCCAGAGTCTGAGATGCCACCTGCCCCAGGCTTTCACCAGTCACCAACGCGCTTGCGCCCCCTTCCTCGGCCACCCTTTCTGCGCACCTCAGCATGAACCTTCTGAACAGCACGACATCATAGCTGGCTTGCGTCCTCATGGAAGAGAGGCTGAAAGCATAGGTGGGCACGAACATGCATCTCGTCTTACCCGAGTAGGGGACCAAGTGATTGACTATTTCGGAGATCTTTGACTTGATCGCCTCCTCGTTGTCAGGGAAGGGATGGAAGTGGATGTAGGACACGCGGGTCCCCCTTTTCATGGCTAGCCAAGCAGCGACGGGCGAGTCTATCCCTCCCGACAGAAGGCAGAGGACCCTGCCAGAGGTTCCCACCGGAAGGCCTCCTGGCCCTCTGCTTTTGTTGCCATAGACGTGCGCCTTCCCTTTCGTGACTTCGACTCCTATGGTCAGAGTGGGTTTTCTCAGTTGCACCTTGGTACCAAAGTCCCTCACGACCGCTTCTCCGAGCCTCTTGTTGATCTCCATGGAATCCATGGGAAACTCTTTGTACGCTCGGACCGCCCGGACCCTGAAGGAATCCGCCTTCTTGATGTCGTCAGACAGATCGAGGAGGACAGTCCGCTCGATGTCTTCGTAGGTGCTTTCCGTCTGCTTGGCGAAGGCAAACCAAGAAACCCCAAATACCCTAAGGAGGTCCCTTGAGACTCGTTCCCGATCGGGCGTGCTCTTGAAGTGCACGATCATCCTACCGGGCAATCTCTTCACGTCCTCCAATGAATCGCCGCCCAGAGCCCGCCTCAGGTTCCTGGCGAGCATCTTCTCGAAGAAGGACCTCTTGCCCCCTTTGAGGGCGATCTCGGAATAGTGGACGAGTAGAACGTCATCCGCTGGCATTGCCTAGCTAGACTGCACCAACTCGATTTAATGTTGTTGGGAGGATGGGCACACCGATTATATATCGAGAGCCAGAGGCCTAGCGCGTGCCTGCCGTAAGAGTCCTGCCGGATAATCTGACGCTGAAGGTGGACATCGATGAGGACTTGCTCTCTGCGTTCAGGGCGTCAGGACTGCAGGTTGAGAGCATCTGCAACGGCAGGGGCACTTGCGGGAAGTGCCTGATCAAGGTTCTCAGTGGCAGCGTGTCGAAACCCACTGACAGAGAGAGGGAGTGGCAGCTCCTTGTTGGCCAGGAGGCGAGGCTTGCTTGTCAGACCCGAGCACTGGATGACGCCGCCGTATTCTTGCCACAGACTTCTAGAACTTCTGAAGCCCAGATACTGATGGCTGGCAAGACGATCGAGGCGAAGCTATCCCCCCTAGTCGAGGTCAGGAGTGTGGCAGTCTCGGCTCCTACGCTTTCCGACCAGATTCCTGATGTGGATAGGCTTCTCAAGCAAGCTGAAGCAACGTCGTACGACCCTGCTCTGTTAGGGCGCATTCCCACCATACTCAGAACTTCGAATTGGCAGGTGCGGGCCGTCGTCAGAGAAGGTCGTCTTGTCGACTTGTTTTCACCCAATGCCACGCGTCGTGCATTGGGTGTTGCGGCGGACATCGGAACCACAACCGTTGTGGTCTACGTCTTTGACCTCGCTACCGGGAAGCTTCTGGACGTCAAGGCCGACTACAACGCGCAGATCAAGTACGGGGAGGATGTGGTCACGCGGATGTCCTACACGATCAACGACGAATCCAACCTTGCGAAGATGCAGGGGGCAATAGTGGAGACCCTGAATGGGCTAGTTGCCGCGGCCTTGAGCAGCATAGGAGCTTCCCCGGCGGACATCTACGACATGGTAGTAGCGGGGAACAGCGTGATGACTAGCTTCTTGATCGGTGCTGACCCAAGTGCAATTTCAAAGGCTCCGTACATCCCCCCGTTCCTGAACTCAGTCCGCGTGAACTTGTGTTCGCTTGGTCTGTCCGGCAACCCAGCATGCGAGTTGAGGTCACTCCCTCTGATCAGCGGCTACGTGGGGGGAGATGTCGTTGCCGATGTCTTGGTTTCAGGCATGCACAGGAGAAACTCGACCTCTCTGCTGATAGACCTGGGCACCAACGGCGAGGTCGTGATAGGCTCATCGCAGGGCATGCTGACCGCCTCTTGCGCTGCAGGCCCGGCACTGGAGGGTTATGGGATAACCCAAGGCATGAGAGCGATGAGCGGAGCCATAGAGTCCGTGGCGATGGATCGCGACACCGGTGAGGTCTTCTACAGGACAATAACGGGCGCGAAGCCTAGGGGAATCTGCGGCTCTGGGGTCGTTGACTCGATAGTGGCCATGCTGGCGGCGGGAGTTCTTGAGACCTCCGGCAGGATCTCAGTTGGAACGTCTGATAGGGTTGTCGAGTATGGAAGGGAGAACGCCTTCGTGATTGTGAACGGAAAGGACTCAGCGGATGGAAGGGACATCGTTCTGACCCAGGGTGACATCAGGAGGTTCCAGCTGGCAAAGGCAGCCATCTACGCTGCAACCTCCATCTTGATGTCAAAGATGAAGGTCGGCGTGGAAGACATCGGGCGTCTCTACGTGGCGGGAGCGTTTGGCAACTACATAAGCCCTGTCAATGCGATGATCGTGGGATTGCTGCCGGAGATGTCGTCGGACAGGATTACTCAGATCGGCAATGGTTCCGGGATGGGAGCATGTGGTCTGTTGATGGACAAGGGAATGTGGAAGGATGCCGAACTGATCTCAAGGATAGCGCAGCCCGTTGAGCTCAATCTGGTCACAGGTTTCCAGAAGGAATACGTGGATGCCACCTTCCTCCCTCACAAGAGGGAAGACCTGTTCAGCAAGTCGAGAACAGCAATACGGTCAATGGCAGAGCATAGGCGTTGATTCCCTCTCGATGGGCTCTTTGGGCGACCAACTGGAAGGTCGAGGAGAAGACGAGCGCCAGGCCAATGATCCTGCCTGATACCTCGGTTTCTCCGTTAGCTTTCGCTTGCCACGCGAGCGGACCCTTTGACTAGCCAGGCCAGTGTTGGAAAAGCTTAATTACGACCTTAGGTCGATAAGTACTTATGACCGAAACCATAAAGGTCGACGTCGACGCATCACTCGCACGGAGGTTCAGGAAGAAGGCGATGGAAAGCTACGGCTACAAGAAAGGGGCGGTGAAGAAGGCGACTGAGGAGTTGATGAAGAGATACATCACAGGAAGGAGGGCAAACTGGGCAGAGCTGAGCGGCAAGCTAAGGAGCGAGAAGTCCTCCGTCGAGATTCAGCATGACGCGATGAGGGAAGCTGATTGATACTGCTAGATACGAACGTCTTCCTAGAGTTGATGCTGGGCCGAACTAAGTCAGGTGATTGCGAACGACTCCTGATCGCTGTTTCTGAAGGGAAGACGGAAGCGGTAGTCACCAGATTCTCGGTCCACGCGATCGAATCCACACTGACGGATCCTAGGCTCACACTTGCCTTCCTCAGGAACATCGAGGGCTCCGTAGGGCTTGCTACATATGATACAAACACGGCCGATGAAATGGCCGCCAGCATGCTGATGGAAGAGATGAAGCTGGACTTCGACGACACGCTCCAATACTACGTGGCTAAGAAACTGGGCGTAGACTCAATAGTGAGTTTCGACAAGCACTTCGTCGGCTTGGATATCCCTCGCGTTGAGCCCGCAGATGTGGTCAAGGGACTTGGACCCTAGGGGTCAAGATATACTGTCTCCACTAGCGTTGACGCCGCCGGTCAGAGTGCCAATTGAGTAGAGCAGGACTCTGTCGACTTCCAGGTTAAGTCCAACCTCCACGCTGTACCTCGGGTCTATGGCTTCCACATAAAACAGGAGTCTGTTCCTGTCAGGATCCGGCACTAAGTCGCTGTAGCTGTGGATCGGGAAATCGGTCCTCTCATAAGGAGACAAGGGCTTCCAGATCGTGGAGAATACAGGCACCAGGTTCGTCGACTTGAGATCAACAAGATATGATACGAACTTTCTCGAGACGGCTGCTCCCTTCACGACGTCGGCGCTCTCGAAGCCGACGAAAAGCGGGCCGGAACGTGTATCCATGATGTTCCCACTCAGGAAATGCGGCGCCGGTTGCGGCCCTCCGTCAATTCTGAGGAGACCAAGTTTGTGCCAGTTCCTTCCGTCCGGACTCACCGCGAGTGCCGCGTTGACCTTCGTGCCATCGCTCGCCTTGTAGAGGGCAACGTATTGTCCCTGCACGAAGCTGATGACTGCATCCCGCGCCTCAACGCTGTCATATGTCTGGTCTCTTGGTATGACTATCCCCTCCGACTTCCAAGGACCGCAGGGATCGCCAGATGACAGAAGTGCTGTCTGCCAAGTGTGTCCGATGTCGACGGCCACGTACAGAAAGTACCTAGAGGTCGACGGATCCCTCAGAAGTTGTTGTCCCTCTATGCTGAGAATCTCTTGGCCGAGCAACGTCGACAGTGCTTCTCTCGATGCAGTATGCCTCAAGGAATAGTTCTCCCCGTTCTCGGACCTGTATATCTCGAAAGCGTAGCCCCTCAACTTCTGCGTCCTCGGTCTTGTGACGAGCCAGAATCCTCCAGAGTCCTCATCCCTGATGCAGTTGCCTGCTCCTCTCCATGAACCTGGTTCGAAGCTCGGAGGGTCGAGGACGATCCTCTCGAACCTCCTGTTCGAATAGACACGCTGTGCTGTGGTCTCCTCCATCATCCGCTCACGCTGAAAGCGGTTGTGTTTCATCGTCTTCTGCCCGGCTCGGCCACCGTTCGATATAAGGAGGAGCCTGTTGATCAGATCCGTGCTCCTGATCCCGCGGCGAGGAGCGATAGGGCAACAATGAACATGGCCACTGATGCGGAGCGACCCAAATCAGAGCGCTTCGTAAGTCTGGACTCAGCAATGTAGAGCGGAAGGAGCAACACCAACGCCGAATAGGCGAAAATGAGATAGAATCCCGCCATCGATCCGGATATGAGGAGTATCGTCACAAGAGAAAAGGCTAGGGACACGATCTTCGTGCCTAGTCCGATTAGCCACCTTGGTCTTCTTCCCTCTGTCGCGTCAAGAACATAGGATTCTAGGAAGGCGAACCCCGCCGCCACTGGGGCGGTGACCACGATCGCGACCAGAGAATACGTTGAGGGTAGGAGTCTGATCAGATCACTCCCGACTATCAAGTGAAGCCCAACCACATAGAGCAGACCCCAGATAGCGCCAAATCCTGTGCTTCTCAGGTCGGGCCTCAGAGGTTTCACGCCAAGAGGGACGAATCGGAGCCTCGTCGCCAATGCCATCACCGCCGTGATGCTCAAGAAGAATCCGGCGAAGAATGAGCTGGTCCCAACCCCGGGAATCAACAGAGCGAGGGCCGAAGCCACAGGAAGCAGAAGACCGGCACAGCCGTACAAGGCCAGTACCCTTGGCCAGACTCCTGCCGTCTGTTGTTCTTGGGATCTTGCCGCGGAGGGAATCGTTCCGGATGATGGGATTGCAATGGCCATTCCAGTGATAAACAGGATCGCTGCAACGATCTTGCTCGCTATGACCTCCAAAAAGGGAGGACTGGCGTCTGAACCGACGAACGTAAGCACCTCTTCAGAAAGAGGCCCACTGTACAGGACGAGGAGATGATCGTAGTTGTCTACCAACTCGACTTGAATGCTACCGCCATTGGGGAAACGATAGGTCGTTCCCGGGACGACTGTGACGTTGGCAGTCTGGGAAGCCGATGCAATGATTGACTCAGGACTCACCACCGTGTCCAATGACGCCGCTACTAGCAAGGTCTTGGTGCCGCTTTCCAGGAGAGGACCCAACGTGCCTGGCATGGATCCGGAGCATATCAGAACAAGGTATTGCGGGTGCAGTATGGAGGCAGCGATCTGTGAGAAGCCTCCTCCCATCGAATGGCCTCCTATCAAGGTGAATGAGAGATTGTACATGGATCTGATGCCGTCGGAATAGACCCTCACGTCGTTGAGGATAGTGGCTGTCTCCGCGTCCAGCATGCCGCCCGTTCCGCCGTGGCCCCTCCAATCCGGGGCGAAGACAACGAAGCCGGCCCTCGCGAGGGAGCTGGCAAGCAAGGCCAAGTTCTCCTTGGAACCACTGAAACCATGAAGTAGGAGAGCCCCTCCGATCGGCTTGCCTTGCGGGGTGTACACCGCGACGGATGACTTGACGCCGTCAGTCAGTGTCAACTCAATGTATCGCCTCGCAACCACTTCGCCATCAATCCACAAGCTCAGGCCGACAGAGAGTACGATCAACACCACCGCGATTCCATACATAGGACGAATGCCCGGGCCTTTGATCAAGTTGGCAGGCGTCGCAAGGGGCGGTCCACTAAAAAGACTTGCCGAGTGCAGCTTCGGACGTGAATTTCGGACTTGTCGAGCACTGGATCCACGTCAGTCTTCGCCAACGCCAGGCGGCGCTCAGCGATTCAGAGCAACAAGCGTCTGGGCGTGACATATGCTTGAGTGATTGTCACGGCGTTGCGGCTATTCGACGATATCAGGAGCTATGTGCCTCACCACTTCGAGTGAGGCGAGAGCATCCTTTCTGGAGAGTTCGAACACCGCTGGGCCCTTGAACCCCGCTTGGCCTAGCGCCTCCAGCAAACCGCGCACATCCATGTCCCCCTTCCCTAGGGCCATGTGATCCCTCACGATGGAGGAACCGTCCGGTCCGTTCCGTCTAGACCCATCATGGAGGTGCATCCCGATCAGTCGCGGAGCAAAGACCTTCACTGCATCGAGCAGCTGGATTCGTCCACTGAAGCCAGCCAGTACGTGACCCGTGTCAAGGACAAGTGAGCAACCGGTCTCCTCTGCCATTGCCGCAGTCAGTTCAAGAGGGAACTCAACGCTCTCCAGTCCGATTCTCTTCGGGTCTATCCTCGTCTTCTCCAATATCTCGCGAATGCTCTTCAGGGCGAACGACGCCATGGTAGCACTGATCATGGGACTGTAGTCCGGGAAGGGAAGGCGACTGAACTCCGCTGCCAGAGCACCGGTCGAGTGGAACACGTAGTACATAGGTTCGAGCTCCTCGCTTTGGACAATCGCGTCAGCGCACGTCAACACAGACGCCACTCTTATCCTCTCATTGAAGCAGGCTGGTTCGACGGCCCACAAGGGCAGGTGGGCGGAAAGCGTGAAACCTAGGTCAGTTTTCATCTTCGAGAGCTCCCTGGCCCTCTCACGCGAGAGCGAACCCGGCAAGGCATGGATCGCATCAAGCGTCAGCTCAATGTGCTTGAAGCCCGCCATGACAGCCTCTCGGACTACTTGGGGATAGCTGAACCGGGTGAGATCGATTGATCCTCCCTCGAAGATAGAGTCAAGAGCCGTTGGGAAGTCAAGAGCCGTAAGACCGAACTTCATGGGTGCCAGTCTCGCCGCGGGCCGTATTAAAGGCCGATTGGCAGCGAAAGGGAGTGAATGTGGTCGCCAAACGGGCTGAAGATAGCCCTTCGGCTACGGCGCCTACGACAACTGACGACTTCGAGGGCGCAACTGTTACGGCCTCTGGATGGCGGGCCGACTTGACGGGCCCCGACAGGCGCACTGGCGCTTGGCAGGCCTGAGACCTTTGACGCAAGTCTGGGAGATGTTTTCGTCGGTAAAGTATTATATGTCCCCACACCGATGCCAGCGCAACAACGACATGGCCCTTGAGAGCATAGAGCCTCTTCGTCACAAAGCGAACATCTACTATCGAGGGGTCAGAGCCAGGGACTGGTTCGGTTACTTAGGAATGTGCGCTGTCGGCTACGCCCTTGGGATAGTTGCGACACCATCCTCAGCGTTCGATCCGTTGCTCATGGCCAAGTCCGCTGTCAGTTGTGCGCTCTTCTTGGCCTTCTGCTTCTCGATCAACAACTATGCCGACGTAGAAGGAGACAGACTGGATCCCGCCAAAGTGAAAAAGAACCCCATCGCTTCCGGAATGCTGAGTCCTCGCGAGGCGCTCGCACTCTCCATCGCGATTGCCCTCTGCGGCCTTGCCATAGCCGTGACAATGGCCAATCTGATATCCTTGGGCTTCTACCTTGTCTTGGTGCTGCTGGGCTGGGCGTACTCCGTCCCCCCGTTGAGATTGAAGGGGAGGCCGGTGGCCGATGTGGTCTCGCACGGGCTTATGCTAGGGGTTCTGCTGTTCCTGTTCGGGCATTCCGCTGCCACGCCTGAGCTGTTCTCTCAGGAGGCTATTCTTGTGAGCGCTTCGATGTTCACGAGCTCAGTCATTTTCGAGCTACGGAACCACTTGAGCGACATTGCGGCCGATTCGATCTCGGGAACACTGACCACAGTCGGGTGGTTGGGAGAAGAGTCCTCAAGGCGATTGATGCTCGCGGTGGCGGCGGTTCATCTTGTCTTGCTGGCCGCCTTTCTGTCCATGTCAACGGGTCTCGCGGTCTATCTGGCTCCGGCAGCTGTGACCCTTGTCTCCGCTCTGGTACTCACGAGGAGAGTAAGCCCAGAGAGAGGGCTAGACTTCCTCACGGTGGGAGTCTACATAGTGGCAGTCGTGCCGAGAGTCGTCATGCTATTCATCGCCTGAAAGAGGAATCTGTCGTCTCTGAATCTTCAGCTAGAGCCCAACGATTATTATCCCGCGCAGACACGTTGTCATGGTTGAGCACATCAGGTCAGACAGCCTTCAGGAAGCTAGCTGAGCTATGCGAGGAACTGGCAGCGACCTCGGGACGAAACGACAAAAAGCGGTTGATCTCGACCTTCCTGAAGCACCTCCGATCTGGCGAGATATCGCCCGCTGTCCTGCTCATTGTCGGCACCGTCTTCCCGGAACAGGACTCCAAGCCCCTTGATGCTGGGTATCAGTTGGTCTCGAAGTCCCTTCATCGTTCCGGTCAGCTGAGGCTGCTTGATCGTCCTCTGACCGCGCTCGACGTGAGGAACACCTTTGAGGCAATGGCGGATTCCTCTGGTAAGAGGTCGAGACAGAAGAAGGAGGAGTTGTTCGCATCGCTGATGGGCAGGGCAACTGAACTCGAGCGCAAGTGGATAGTGAAGGATGTCTTCGGAGAAATGCAACACGGCGTGGGCGAAGGCTTGATGCTCGAGGCCATAGCGGAGACAGCTGCTCTGGACGTGGCGACAGTCAGGAGAACCCACATGTTCCTCGGTGACCTCGGCGAGACTGCTCATTTGGCACTGACTCAAGACAAGAAGGAGTTTCAGCGAGTAGGGCTGTCGCTATTCAGGCCCATAAAACCGATGCTTGCTGAGATGGCCTACAGCATCGAGGAGGTCTTCGACGGCATCAGCCCCCCGATAGCATTCGAGTTCAAGTTCGATGGGGCTAGGGTTCAGATCCATGAGTCTCGAGGCCGAGTGAGGGTGTTCAGCAGGAGGTTGAGCGATGTGACTGATAGCATCCCGGAGATCGTCGAGCTCATCAAAGAGAATGTCAAGTCAAGCACCGCAGTCTTTGACGGCGAGCTGATCGCAGTCAGCGGGGACGGGAGGCCCTTGCCCTTCCAGGATCTGATGAGGCGGTTCAGGAGAATAAGAGGCGTAGAGGAAGCCCAAGAGCGAGTGCCGGTCAAGCTCTACCTCTTCGACATGCTATACGACGATGGCAAGCTCTTGATCGACCTTCCCTACTTGAGAAGATGGGAAATCCTCCTTGCCCGTAGGGGTGCGATTGAAGCGGCACCTAGAATCGTGACATCTTCTGCGGAGGAGGCTGAGCGGTTCATGAGGCAATCTCTGGATGCTGGTCACGAGGGATTAATGGCAAAGGACTTGAACAGCCCCTATCAGCCGGGCTCTCGAGGAAAGAAGTGGTTCAAGATCAAGCCCGCCGAGACTCTCGACTTGGTGATAGTCGCCGCGGATTGGGGGTACGGCAGAAGGACTGGCTGGCTTAGTAACTACCACCTAGCCGCGCTCGACGAATCGACAGGTCAGTTCGAGGTCGTCGGCAAGACGTTCAAGGGTCTGACCGATTCGGAGTTTGAGTGGATGACAAGGAAACTGCAGGAGGTGAAGGTTTCTGAGGATGAGCACACTGTGCATGTGAGACCTGCAGTTGTGGTGGAGGTGGCATTCGGTGAGGTCCAGAGAAGTTCAAGGTACAGGTCAGGCGCGGCTCTCAGGTTTGCCAGGATAACTAGGATCAGGGAGGACAAATCTCCAACTGAGGCCGACACGATCGAGAGGGTCAAAGCTCTTCACGAGAAGCAGTTCAGGGCGAAGGGAAGACTCGAAGCGGATTACAGGTAGGTCGGTCCGTCCCACCCAAATGGCCTCTTTGAAGATGCTAGTCTGTGTCTGGCCCTTTCGAAGCCAGTGTGAAGAGCCGACCTCCGAAACGTTCATCTCCAGGCACTTGACCGGGTAGCTACCAGCATGTGCAGAATGTTCGCCGTCCTATCATCTGAACCCGTCCCTGCTTACAGGTATTTCAAAGAGACCGAGTTCTCATTGTACCGGCAGGCCGAAACGGGCGATCAAGGAGACGGTTGGGGGATAGGCTACTACTCGAATGGCAGTTTGACGGTCCACAAGAGCGAGAAGGCAGTGTATGAGGATCCGGGATTTGACTCCATCACCAGGCCAATCAGATCGAACCTCTTCATAGCCCACGTCAGGAAGGCCAGCAACCCGAAACATCTCCCAAGGTCTGAGCTGATATCTCAGGAGAACTCGCAGCCCTTCTACCACTCGGGTCTGCTTTTCGTGCACAACGGGACCCTTTTCATACCTGACCAAGTACTTGCCTCGCTGGGCGAGCGGAGGCAACTAGTGAAGGGTGTGAACGACAGCGAGGTTCTCTTCGCCTATCTGCTTCAATGCATTGACAGTTGCGGTAGCGTCGAGAAGGCCTTCGGCAGGATCGAAGCCGGACTGTGGGACATTCAGAGGAGAAGCGGTGCCTCTGATAGAACTCCATACAAAGGCCTCAACATCATGTTCAGTGACGGCAAGAGGCTCTACGCCTATGAGAGGTACTTAGGAGACGCGGGGAGAGCCATCTGCAGCGAGACGCCGGTCTTTCAGCTGCAATACCGCCTTACGGACGACGAATTCGTATTGGCATCTGAGAGGTTGACTGCGGACGGCTGGGAACATCTGCCTAACAACTGTCTGCTGGAAGCCGAGATCGTGGGTGGCAAGCCAGTCATCGAAGTGATGAAGCTTTCTTGAGGGCGAGCACCACCTCTTCCGCCCCCCTCGCCTTTCCGAGGCAGTCGATCCGAGGACGGAACCCGCTTACCGCGCCAGCTGCTCCACCTTGGTGTGCCTTCCGCTCGTCATGCTCTTCCCTATGGCGTTGATCACAGCCACTGGTTCGAACATGTCCTTGTCAGTCAGGGGCCACTTCTTGTTGTCAAGCATCTCTTTCAGCTTGATCATGCCGTCTCTGTAGCACGTCGTGGTATCCACCTTCCTGGTGAGAATGGATTTCTTGGTGACTGCCTCGATGGAAAAGAGATATGGAATGTCGGGAGATATGCGGATGTTGCCCACGAACTTGGTGTGAAGCAAAGTCGCGCTGACGTTCCTGTCCTTCCTTACTGCCATCACTTCCTTGACCCCCTGACCTGCGATCTCATTGAGGATCTCAGCCGGGTGAATGCCGTAGAAGATCAGTCCGCCGTACTCGCTCTTTGGGTCTCCAGGCCCCAACACTGACAAGTACAAGGGTTGCTCAGCCGCCAACAAGCTCTTGAACTCCTGTACAGCGGAAGCGAACCTCAGGGTCGAGAAGCTCACGAATGGAATGCGCTTCTTCTTGGCAAGTTGGAGGAGCTTGCGTGCATCCACCGTACTTGCAGCCAAGGGCTTGTCCACAAAGACGGGGATTCCTTTCTCAATGAACGGCTTGGCGTACTTCAAGTGCAGTCCACCGTGTCTGAACTCAACGAAAGCCACGTCAATCTTCCCCAGCATCTCAGAGGGCTTTGAGACAATGTTCGATATCTTGCCCTTCTCTGCCACCTCTTGGTTCCTCTTGCTGTCGAGTCCAAAGAGGTGGGTCACCTCGAACCCGGGAACATGATTAGCCTGATCTACCCCGTTGGCTATCTGAGAGAAGGTTATGGCGTGGGAGTTGTCAGTCCCAACTATACCTACCCTGTAAGGCATGCGTCACATCCAAGACGCGGGCTGATATGTTTTCCGCAGCTGATGTCAACGAACTGCCAATGTGCTCTCACGTTACCTAGGAGTATGAAGCAGCATAGTCCTTGCCTGAGTAGTCCCTGATGAGGGCCGGGTCAATGGGATACCTACCGTACTTTCTGGCCGCTTTGATCATCGCGAGGTAGTTCTGTGGACTGACCCCTGGGTGAATGCTATTGCTGGATGCCAGAATGTGCCCCCCTCCCGGTGAACCCTTGGCTATGGTTTCCTTCACGGCCTCGACGACTTGATCAGGGGTTCCGAAGGACAGCAAGTAGGAGCAGTCCACATTCCCGACGAGGCATATCCTGCGACCATACTCACGTTTCACCCTCCCGATATCCATGCCCGCGACTGGCTCCAATGGGTCCAGTCCGTCAATGCCTGAGCCAACTATTGAGTCCATGATCCTCCACAGGTTCCCGTCAGTGTGTTTGATGAAGGGCACACCGAGCCTGTGAGATGTCTGAACGGCCCTAGTCAGGCCAGGAAGAACGAATTCCCTGAACTGATCGGGAGACATCAATGGACCCTTCTTGTTCGCATAATCGTCCCCTGTGAGAAGGACGTCCGCACCGGCCTCGGCCGCTCTCTCCATCACTCTGAGCTTGTATTCGGAGACGATGTCAGCGAGACGCTTGACGAGTTTCGGATCCTTGACGTATAGGGTGAACAGTCGCGACATCCCTCCTACAAGGTAGTGCGAGAATTCAAACGAATCGTGCCCGAGGAAGACTATCGCCTTCCTTCCCTTGAATTCTCTGACGTACTCTTCGAGTTTTTCCAGCCTCCACGAGGCTTCCGGGTCGGGAGGTTCATACGCATCAAGATCCTCCTCCGACCGTATTGGCCCACTGAAGGGATACGTCGCACCTATTTCACCGAGCTTCCAGACAATCCCCCACTCATCTCTAAGCATGCCTTCACCCACGGCCTCAAGCTTCTGCGTCTCTCCAGCAGTGATGCCATCTAGGTCCAGCCATTCCACGACCTTTGCATAGGTCGCCCCTGGCCTCAGCTTCTCGACGGAAGGGTCATTCATGAGCAGCTCCCACACGGGGAGAGTATCGGGTTCTTCCAACCTCAGTGCACTCATGAACCTCTGACAGCCGTTCACGGGGCTTCCATACTGCGACGGGATAAAACGCTATCTTCCGGTGTCTAGGGCTTGGAGGCTGAATTGGCTCTCGGTGGAATAGAACTGGCTGTGTCGGCCAAGCAGCTGGAAGAAAGGAAGGCTAGGTGGCAGGCCAGAGACAAGTTCGAGGAGCCGGACAGGGTTCCTGTGATGTTGGGGATAGCCACGCGCTACTGGTTACCCAAGCTTGGCCTTTCCTTCGAAGGGTACTTCTCGTCGCCGAAGATGATGCTCAACGCTCAAGCGAAGGCGCTTGAATGGATATTCGCGAATGTCAGGGATGATCGATTCGGGATCGCTGTGGGCCCGGACTTCCAGAACGTAAGGGAGGCGAGCGGCCTAGGTTGTGCAGTAAAGTTCGTGCAAGGCTTCCCGTGGGTCGAGAAACCCATCATCATAGACGACGGGGATTTGGGAGCTCTTGAGGCAATGGAGATGTACAGCAATGGGTTCACCGGCAAGATCCCAGAGTATCGTCGGGAAATGGCGAAGCTCACTCAGGGCATTAATGTCTCGTTGAGTGGAGGGGGGTCGATTCCGCTGACCGTCAGCAGCGGGATGGGTACGGACGGCCCGTTCACGAACTGTGCATGGTTGAGAGGGTCCACGCAACTCTTGGCTGATGTCACATTGAGGCCTGAGTTCGTGCACGCAATGATGGACATCGTGACAGACAAGATCATAGAGTTCAACCAGAGGCTCCGAGAGGACGCAGGAATTCCCGAGGACTGCGGCATGGGAGTCGCAGACGACTTCGCTGCCTTCCTCTCGCCGGACCAGTACAGGGCGTTCGCACTGCCCTACCATGAGAGAATATACGACGCCTTCAGGACCAAGCTTCGCGACATCCATCTGTGTGGGAAGATAGACCATCTACTGACACTGCTGATGAATGAGCAGCGAATACACAGTCTGAACGGCTTCGGTTGGGTGACAGACGCTGGCAAGATAGCGGAGGTCATGGGAGGGAAGGTGCTCCTTTACGGTGGGCCGAACCCATCGTTGATCTTGAGTGGCCCGGTGTCAGAGATCATCGAGGCCGCGAAGTTCTATGTTCAACTCCTGGGATCTTGCAGGGGCTATGCTCTCGGAGACGGCTACAACATAGCGCCCGGGACTCCAGTAGACCACATGGACGCATTGATGGACGCGGCGACCCAATACGGTCGGTACCCGATGAACACGTGACTCTCAGTCCGCTGGGCCTGGTTCGCACGCAGATACTGCTTTAACCGTCTCTTGATGCATTTCCACCAAGACGATGGATGTAGTTGTCTTGGGGTCGGCCTTCGTTGAGCTGGTGCCCTCGCGAACTCACGTAGATCTGTCGAGGGTCGGCTCTTTCGGCCTCAGCATCGGGGGATCGGCCACCAACATGGCGGTCGCCGCATCTCGACTGGGAGCTAAGGTGGGGCTTCTCACGGCGGTTGGAGCTGACGATTTCGGGGAGTTCGTCCTGAAGGAATTAAGGGATGAGAGGATCGACGTCTCCAACGCGAAAAGGATCAAGGGTCACAGGACCGGTCTGTCATCCTACACTGTTGACGAGAAGGGCATCAAGAAGTATCACTTCTACAGGTTCCCAGGGTACTCGAGCCCAGAAGCCACTCTGTCAGCAGACGACGTGCGGCAAACCTACATCGAGGGAGCTAGGGCTCTCGCCCTTGGCGAGGCCTGCGTCAGACGACTTCCGAGTAGGAGCTTCGCCTTGGCTGCAGTGA
>Ga0315282_10003929_pt1 | contig 26304 bp, 18 predicted proteins | sample YL17G07_20_MG_FD_203693 | JGI IMG/M metagenome (GOLD analysis project Ga0315282, IMG submission 203693) | Sediment microbial communities from Yellowstone Lake, YNP, Wyoming, USA - YL17G07_20 | ecosystem: Environmental > Aquatic > Freshwater > Lake > Sediment | place: USA: Wyoming | collected... | reverse complement strand
TGGCCTCAATCCGCTCGCGATCCACGAAGACCGTTCCCTCGGGCCCCTCGAACGTAATGCCGTGCCGCACCTTCTTCTCGTCGGCGTAAATCATTTTGACGCCGTTGGCATAAGTGCAGTTGACCAGCCACGCGGTGGCCGTGTCACCGAGCTGTCCTGTGGGCGGAAACTCGCCCTCGCCCTCGTACTCGATCGGCCCCGTGAGGTCGGTGTTGTTGCCCCACTGCGCGATGTCCACATGATGAATCCCCCACCCCGCAATGAACCCCAGCGCGTAGTCGGAGATGTAATACCAGTGAGGCGTCTTGGTGCGATTCTCGGTGTAGGGAACCTTCTTCGCGGGCCCGAGCCACATGTCATAATCGAAGCCGGGCGGCGCCGGTTTTTCGGGATCCATCGGCGAGAACCCGCTGAACGGCGAGCCCACCTTGATGGTTTGCAGCTGGCCGATCTTGCCGTTGCGCACCAATTCGCACGCCTGGCGAAAGCGGCGATCCGAGCGCTGCTGGGTGCCGAACTGGAAGATGCGCTTGTTTCCCGTCACGGCGCTGCAGAGGGCCCGCCCGTCGGCCACGCTCATCCCGAGCGGTTTTTCGATGTACATGTCTTTGCCGGCCTTGGCCGCCGCGATCCCAATGGGGATGTGCCAGTGGTCGGGCGTCGCGATCAGAACGGCGTCAATGTCCTTGCGCGCGAGGAGCTCGTGGAAATCCCGGTACGCGTTGCAGCCTTTGTACGACCCTTTCCCCAACCTGACCGCATACGCCTTTTCGACGTGGTCCTTGGCCGCCTGCCGTGTTGGCTCATTCACGTCGCAGACGGCAACGACCCGGGCATCATCCAGCCCCGCATTCATCAGCCCGTTCATGTCTGCCGTGCCGCGACCGCCCACACCGATGCAGCCGATGCCGATCAGGTCGTTCGGGGCCGCTCGACCGCCCGCCGCGCGAATCGGCGACGGAATGATCAGCGGACCGGCCGCTGCCGCGGCCGCCGTTGCTTTCAAAAAGTCGCGCCTCGAAAAGGATCCCCTTCCAGCCATCGCGGAAGCTCCTTCCTCACGGTGATGAAATGGATCGAATGCTCGCCGCTCTTGCTCCGAATCGCGCCCCCCCCGTTTCCGAAGAGCGAAACATGTTTAGCCGGGCCGCGACGCGGTTTCAACTGCTAATGTGACCCGGCGTCAGGTGCTTCGAGGGACTTGCCGAATCGGTGTGGCGCAGGCTGTCAGCCTGCGCCACTCTTCTTTCGCGACTCCCTCGCCTGCCTCCGGCATTTTTTTGTCTTTTCCGTTTGCGGTGGGCAGGGCAACGTGCTAGGGTTCGCGTCGGCTGGGAGAGGGAAATGGGGAAGGTGCGGGTTGTTGTCGTGAGCGGCAGTCAGCTCGGGGATGGCGCTGAAAAGTGGAGTACCAGTCACGCCGCAGGGAGGGCCTCCCGGCGAAGTGTTTTGGTTGTGTGCCGCTTCTTCCAAAGATTCCCGCGTGTGCTTGTTTCGCCTGCGCTGGTCGCGTTTGTTTTCGTGCTGCTTTTGTCAGCCCGCCCCCTCGCCGCCTGGCAGCCCGATCCCTCACAAGCACAGAACATGGAGTTCTACAGCCAACAGGGCGGCTCGTGTCATGCGGTCGCCGTGGCCGGTGGGGGTCTCGTGATCGGAGAAGGACCGCGGGTGGTCACGGTGGATCTCGCCGACCCCGCTCGCCCGGTCGAGCGCGCCAGTGTTCTGCTGCCGGCGATGATCAGTGACATCGCCGTGACGAGGGACATGGCTTGCGTTCTGGCCAACGGCCTTTGGGTCATAGACCTCCGCCAGCCCGATTCGCTTCGTGACCTGAGCTATTTGCCTCTGTCGGGCAACCGGCTCTTCACGAGCGGCACCCTGGTCTATGTTCTCGGGCGCTTTCCCAGTCTCCAAATCGTTGACCTCCGCCATCCCGACCAACCGAACTTTCTGGCCCAGCTGGAGATTTCCCAGTCGAGGCAAGCGACGGAGCTGACGGGCATGGTGATGAAAGAACATTATGCTCTGGTCAGCTACATTCGCTATGGGCTTTCGCCCGGCACACCCACAGTCGGCGGCTTTGCTTTGATTGACGTCTCCAACCCCAAGGCCCCCTGGCTGGTTTATGACTACCCACTCGGCACCCCCGTCTATGGGATCGCCCTCGATCATGATTCCCTCTACCTCGTGGCCAACGGGTTGGTGGGTCTCTTTGAGGTTCAGGATCCTCTGGCCCCTCAGCAGGTCGGATGGGTCGCCGGCCCGCTCAGTCCGCGGCGGGTCAGCCTCGCCAACGGCCGCGCGATCATGCTGGGTTTCGCGTCGCAGATTTGGGCGTTCGCTCTCGAGGGGATCAACCTGCCCCACGAAATTCTCCACACCACCACCCGGGGCGACCCTGTGGATCTGAAAGCGGCCGGCAATCGTGCCTTTGTGGCTGATGGGGAAGCCGGCCTGACCGTGTGGGATTTTGCCACCAGTGCGGCCCTGACGGAAATCGGCAATCTGTCGGCCATCAGCGCCGCCAACGACATCGCCCTGTGGGGTGACTATGCCTATCTCGCGGACGGCCAGGCAGGGGTACGCGTCTTCAGCCTGAGCGATCCCGATCACCCGGCCGAGGTGGCCCGCTTCCAAACGGCGGCCCCGGCCACGGGCCTGTCCATCAACGGCTTGCAGCTCTACATCGCCGAGCAGACTTCGGGACTGGAGATTCTCGACATCCGGCAACCGGTCCGCCCCGTGCGCCTGGCCTTTCTTCCGCTGTCGGGTCAGGTCGAGGGGGTGACGGTTCGGGGCAACTATGCTTATGTCGCCGGCGGGACCGAGGGACTGATGGTCGTTCGGATCAGCGATCCGGCCCATCCCGCGGTCATCGGCCGATCGCAAGCACCGGGCTACGCCGAGGCGGTCACGGCCACGGCGGACCGGGTTTTCGTTTGCGACCAGACGGGAGGGATCGTGGAGATCAACGTCAGCAATCCTGCCTCCCCGACGGCGACGGGCCGTCTGGGAAGCGACGGGACGGCCCTCCAGGCGGTTGCCGACGGGCAGCGTCTAGCCGTGGCCGAGAGCGATCATGGCCTTCGGGTCGTGGACATCGGCCTGCCGGGTCATCCCCGCACACTGGGACAGTTGGAGATGATCGGCGGGTTCCAGGGGCTGGCGTTTCAGGACGGTCTGGCCTATGTGGCCGACGCGCAGTTCGGCCTGCGTGTCATCAATGCGGTTGATCCACGCCACCTGAGCCTGGCGGGATTCTACGCGACGGCGGGCAGGCCGCGGCGGGTGGCCGTGGCTCATCACCGCATTTATCTGGCGGCCGGCAACGCGGGCTTCTATGTTCTTCGCTATAGTGGGGCGCCCGATCTGGCCATTCGCGATTTCGATTTTGATCCCCAGGAGGTCGTGGCCGGCACCGAACTCCATCTTCGCGGTCGGATCGTCAACTACGCCACAACGCCCACGGCCACGGCCGCCTGGGCCAAAGTGTACGTCTCCGAGACGCCCGACTTCGCCGAACCGCGCTGGCTGTTCTGCCCGCCCATCCGCCTCCCCGCGGGGATGACCAACCTGACGCCCTACGACCTCGCCGCGCACCGATTCATCGTGTTCGTGGGTTTTCCGAAAAGGAAATTCTATCTGGGGATCATTGTGGACACGGATAACGAGGTGGCGGAATTCAGCAAGAACAACAATATGGAGTGGATCACCCGCAAACCGATCTTCGTCGGCCCACGGCCTCTCCGCGCGAAATCCTGGACGCTCTACCGATAGAACTGAAGGATGAACGATGAACGGGAAAAGCAGTAGTTTGAGCGAAGCCGTTTTCATTCATCATTCATCATTTACGATTCATCCTCGATCCTTGGCGGTCCCGTTCATCATTCATCATTTCAGTTCATCCTTCGAGTTCCGCGTTCCGCGTTCATCGTTCAGCGTTGTTTTTTCGTGATTCCCTTGCCGCAAGCGGGAACGACGTCGCGTGCTTCCAGGTCGGCGTAGTTGAACACGGTGAAGCCGCCCGTCTTGAGGCGACGCGTGATGTTCATCTGGTCAATGAGTTTGCAGACGTCGCCGCGCGGTGTCCAGACGCTCAGTCCGATACCGGGATAGCAGGGGACCTTGCCGGCCCAGGGCAGTTGCAGGCCGACCATCTTCTCGAACTCCGCGTTGTTTTCGGTGTAGTCCATCGGGCAGACGAAATCGAGGTAGCCTCTGTCGCACCAGACTTTCCAGTCCTGTCCCACCCCGTCGCGGTCGGTCGGCCAGTTGCGGAAGACCGCCGCGGAAATCTTGATCTTGGGCTTGGCTTTACGCGCCTGTTCATTCACGGTTGCCATGACGGTGGTGATGTTCTTGCGGCGGAAATCATTCCATTTCTCGCGGAGGCGTTCGTCCTTGCGCACATCGGCCGGCCAGTTCTTGACCGTCGCGCCGGCGAACGCCTCGAATCGCTTGCGGCAGCCGTCACAGAAGCAAGTCTCGTTGCCGGGATAGCGAATGTAATCGAAATGAATACCGTCCACGTCGTACTTGGCGGCCACCTCGACCATCGAATCAATTTCCAGTTTCTGATTCAGCGGGTCGGACGGACAGAGCCAGCGCTCTTCGGGCGTACCGTCGAAGCGCACTTGTGTCCGGCCCTCTTTTCGCATCTGCTCGACAAACTCTTTGGAGGTGCGCGAACCCATGTTCCAGTTCACCTTCCAGACGTGGCATTCCACGCCGTACTTTTTGCAGGCCGCCACGCACTGCGCGATCTGGTCGCCCTTTTCTTTGATCTCGGGCGCGACGGGAAGCACCTTGCTTTCATAGAACGCCACGCCGCCCCAAAGCATGTTGGGGTGGATCGCGTTGAAACCGTTATCGGCGAGAATCTTGATCGCTTCGTCCCACTCCATGCCCGTGACGCCGAAGGCGCTGTGGCACCAGAAGGCGCGATGCTCGCCGGGCAGGGGCTTTTGCGCCGCGTAATAAACGTCGAGCAACAGCCGGGCTGCTTCGCCGGCCTTTGCGATGGCTTCGGGAAACTTTTCGGCCGAATGCAGAGCGATCGCCTCGCTTTCACTCTTTTCGATCTCGTCAATTTTGGCCGGCAGTCGCGGGTCGTCCTGGGCCAGGCGTCCCAGTTCCTTCAGCGCCTGGTCGGCGTTCAGGTATGGGCCGATCTTGCCGATCCGCTCGATGCTTGCCTTGGCGGCCTGGTCCCACAGCTTCGGCATGAAGTGGCCGACCATGGCGAGGAGCATCCGGCGCTTGTTGTCGGGATCGTCGCCGAGCAGGACGTGGGTCATGAAAACGCCGTTGTCCGAGACGACCACGGCGGGCAGGCCGGTGGATTGCCCTTTGTCGTCATACCAATAAGCGGCCACGCGGCTCTTGCCCGCGACAGGTTTTGCCTCGGTGACGTTCCAGGACTGCTGGTTCACAACCGGCGGAGCGCCGCGCAGCGCCTTTTCCGCAAAATGCAACGAGGAGAAGTAACCCGGATATTTCTGTGCGATGTTGCGTCCCTGTTCGACTCCGAAGACCGGTGCGAGTTTCGATGGAAGGTTGTAGAACGCGACGATCTTTCCGCCGCCGCGGACATACTGGGCCAGCGCCTCCGCCGCCTCGTCGGGAAGGCTGGGATTGTGAGGAAGGATCACCAGCTGTCGGCCGCGCAGTCGCTCCGCGGTCACCTCGCGGTCGCTGATGATGAAGTGGGACAAGCCGAGATCGCTCAGGATGGTCGCGACGGCCTGCGTGTATTGGCCAATGGCTCGCGCTTCGCCGCGCGCTGTTGCCGAGGCGGATTCGGCGCGAATGAGCGCAATCGGGGCGTCGGCGCCGAGCAGTCCGATGTCGGCAATGTACAAGTCCGTGTCGGTGTCCTGGCCGCGCCAAGCCGAGATGCGGAGGCGGCTGATCTTGCTCCAGCCGGCGGGCGAACCCTCGATGCCCGTGTCGCTTTTCGAGATCGTGATCGTTTGCCAGTCGGTTTTCGACGACGGATGGAAAGTCGCGGCATACCAGCCCCGGCCGCTTTCGAAAAAGAAACTGAAATGCGTGACCGGCGACGGGTCGGCGCAGAAGAGGTGAAACTGAATTCCCTGGCACGCGACGAGATCGAGTTTGACCGGCAGATCCCAGGAGGCGCGCGCGAACTTCGTGCCGGCGAAATTGCAGGGCAGCCGCAACGCTTTTCGCCCGCCGGTCTCCACGAGCAAGACGGGCGCCGAGCCGGCCATCGGTTGCCACGCCGCCCGCGCCGCGTCGTTGGTGGGATAATCGAGGTCAACGACGACGGGATAATCGGCCTTTGGCAAAGCGGGAGGCGCTTGGCCGGCGAGAACTGCTCTTCCCAATAACGAGACAACCATCAGAGCCACGATTAGCGAGCGCATGATATTCCTCCGAGTTTTTGGAATGTGGTGGCTGGGGTGCGGCGGCTGGACGCCGCTTTGCTTCTTTCGGTGATGATCCTTCGTTTGATCGCCTCAGAATTCCAGTTCGGGGTTCAAGTTAGGGTCTCACCTTCGAAACTCAAGTTCGGAGTCCGGACTTTCAGTCTGATCCCATCATTGCTCTTCTACCGTAAGCTCTTGAACTCACAATTCCGGATCATCCCACCCTTCCCCATAGTCCAGCAGCGGGTACATCGTCCAAATCCGCGCCGCTTCCTCTGTTCCAACCTTTTCGAGAAACGGCGCCGCACTCGAAAACGGCCAATCCTGCCACTTACTGCAATACCCATGATGAACAGGGTTATGATGGACATAATTCATCGTGGCCCAGAAATGCCGCTCCGAGCGCATGGCCCGCTCCCTGCAATTGCGCCAGACTTTTCGTCCGCGTGCGCGGTCTTCTCCGTTCCATCGATGCGCGAGACGCCCGTGGAATTGGCCGATGGAATGGATCACGCTCTTTATGTCACTGGTTGCGAAAAGCAGGTGGTAATGGTTCGGGAGAATGCACCAGGCGTGGATTTCCCGGGTGTGTGGTTTGATGGCTTCCAAAAGCGCTGCTTCGCACTGCGCCATTCTGTTGGCGGTCAACCCGATGACTGGCTGGTGCTCATAACATGCGGCGGCCAGGTGATAGGCGCCTTCGCCGCAATCCCGGTGAGGCGGGCTGTGCCAGGGAAGTTGACGTTGCCTTCGCGCGGCGAGAAGTTCCTCCCGCTGTGCCGCCGTCATTCGCCGCCACTCGTACATCTGTCACGCTTTCTCGGGAGATGTTCAGAATCCAAAACACGTCTGGAGTTCAAATCTTCAGTTTGACTGTTTCGATCAGCCCCATTGACGCGAAATCCAAAAACACGTCTGGAGTTCAAATCTTCAGTTTGACTTTTTTGATCATCACCATTTCCGAATTGTATCTACTCAGCCGCAAAACGGGGACTGCCTCCCACCGCAAAATGGCAAAATCCAAAAACACGTCTGGAGTTCAAATCTTCAGTTTGACTTTTTTGATCATCACCATTTCCGAATTGTATCTACTCAGCCATAAAATGGCAAAATCCAAAAACACGTCTGGAGTTCAAATCTTCAGTTTGACTGTTTCGATCATTACCCTTTCCGAATTGTATCTACTCAGCCATAAAATGGCAAAATCCAAAAACACGTCTGGAGTTCAAATCTTCAGTTTGACTGTTTCGATCCTTACCATTTCTACATCGGCTGTTTTCTCTAATCGGTGGAAAAGAAAAGGAAAAAGTCAAACTGAAGATTTGAACTCCAAACCTGAATTCGTACTACGTCTGAGTGCGCCTTCGGCCCGGATGCTCCCAAGACCCGCGCTTCACACAACCACGCCCTCCCGCCGGATCGCGCGGTGAAGCGTATGCCGTCCGGCGCGGAAATCTCCCTCGGAAACGAACACACAGCTGACCAGCATGTTTGCTTCCAGGCCCAGATCACAGAACAGCTCGCTGGTTCTCTCTATTTCCGCCAGGTAGTCCGGCACCTCGTCCAGAACCACGGCAATATCAACGTCCGAGTCCTGATCGGCCTGACCCCTTGCCCAGGAACCGAACAGATAGACGCCGCGCAGACGAGCGCCATAGATGCTCGCGAGTCCGGCCCGCACACGTTCCAAAAGCGGGTTCACAGTTTCACGACTCAACATGGCATGCTCTTTCCCATTCTTGATCGGCCCTTATGCCGGTTTTGTACTCCAGCCTGCCGAGGGGCACAAGCGGAAAAGCATCGCGCCCCACATGCAGAGTGGCTTCTGATTTAGGCCCCATGCGCCTTTTCGCGCAATGCCTTGAGCGTTCGCATCAGCGGGTTTTGGTAGCGGCCGAAGTAGTCGTGCAGTATCTCATACTCGCGATAGAGCGCCGCGTATTGCTCGTGGCGGTCTTTGTTGGGGCGATAGACTTCGCGTTTCAATCCCGCCATCTTCTTCGCGGCTTCCTGGAGGGTGTCATAGCCGCCGCGCGCCGTTCCCGTCGCCACCGCCGCGAACATCGCCGAACCCAACGCGCCCGCCTGAGCCGACCGCGCCACGCGCATCTCGCGCCCGGTGACGTCGCTATAGATCTGCATCAGGAGCTTGTTCTTTTCGGGCAGGCCGCCGCAGCAATAGACTTCGTTCACGGGGACGCCGTTGCGGTGGAAATTCTCGATGATCTTATAGGTGCCGAACGCCGTGGCCTCGATCAGCCCGCGATAGATGTGTTCGGGCCGCGACCCGAGCGTCATCCCGACGAGCAGGCCCGTCAGGTTGGCGTTCACGAGAATCGAGCGGTTGCCGTTGAACCAGTCGAGCGCGAGGATGCCGTTCTCGCCGACCTTGAGTTTGGCGGCCTTCTCTTCGAGCAACTGGTGGATGTCCATTTTCCGCTTGCGCGCTTCGTGCTCGTAGGCGGCGGGCACCGCGTTGTTGACGTACCACGCGAAGACATCGCCGACGCCCGACTGTCCCGCCTCGTAGCCAAACAGTTCCGGCAGAATGCCGTCCTCAACCACGCCGCACATGCCTTCGCACGCCACCTTCTCGCGCCCGCAGACCATGTGGCAGATCGAGGTGCCCATGATCATGACCATCCGGGCGACGTCGGTCACGGTGGCCGCCGGGACCGAGACGTGCGCGTCCACATTGCCGATGGCGACGGCGGTTCCCGCGCGCAGGCCGGTCAGCGCGGCCATCTGTTCGGTCAGCTCGCCGGCCTTCTGCCCGAGCGGGGTGATGTCGCGCATCAGTTTTTCGTCCACGACGTGTTCGAGCCGTGGATCGAGCGCCTTGAAGAAATCGTTCGAGGGATAGCCTTCGTGCTTGTCCCAGATCGCCTTGTAGCCGGCGGTGCAGGAGTTGCGTTTTTCGACGCCGGTGAGTTGCCAGATGATCCAGTCGGCGCCTTCGATGAAGCGGTCGGCGGCGGCATAGATCTCGGGAGCCTCATTGAGGACTTGCCAAATCTTGGGAAAGAGCCACTCGGACGAAATCTTGCCGCCGTAGAATCTCAGCCAGGGTTCGTTGCGCTCGCGGGCGATCTCGTTGAGGCGGTCGGCTTCGGGCTGCGCGGCGTGATGTTTCCAGAGTTTGACCCAGGCGTGCGGATTCTTGCGAAACTCCTTGAGCGCCATGAGCGGTGTGCCGTCGCGCTTGCAGGGGACGACGGTGCAGGCGGTGAAGTCGGTGCCGATGCCGATGACATCGTCGGCTTTCACTTTCGCCTTCTTCAAAATGGCGGGGATGGTTTTTTTGACCGACTCAATGTAATCGAGCGGATTCTGGAGCGCCGTGTCGGGGTCGAGGCGACGACTGGCGCCGGGAAGTTTCTCGTCAACCACGCCGTCGGCGTACTGGTGGACGGCGGAGGCGAGTTCTTCGCCGGTGCGCACGTTGACCAGGACGGCGCGCGCCGATTCAGTGCCGAAATCAATGCCGAGGGTGTACTTCGACGATGCCATGGCTCATTCCTCCTGCAAGTTTTTGAAGGGAACACCGGCGGCCTCGCCCGTGCCCTAAGACGTCCCATCTTCGAATGCAATCTGAACCGCCTGGCGACTAAGACCCTTCAGGCAGGTTTTCGAGATCGTTCAGATCCTTATGCCTGCCGCTTGCCAGCTTGTTCATTCTCAGGTGCTTCAAATTGATGATGCTGGCCTCAACGCCATCCAGAATCCCCATCACCCGCTCCGCATAGCACTCGCCAAAATCCACCCCCGAAGCCGATGTAATAATCTCAAGCCGAAGTGGCGGGACTCCCATTCGAATGATCTGATCTTCCTTCAGGAACAGATTCACGGACAACTCTGGAACGGCAAAGCCGAATCCCTCCAGGACGGCCACGACCTTTCTAGCATTGTCCGGATAGATGGCGATCCAAATATCCAAGTCGGCGGTTGGGTGCGGATAGCCATGGTAGCCGACGGCGTAGCCGCCAACGAGGAGATACTCAACTCCGCTTGAGTTGAGCAATCTCAAAAACTCTTTGAAGTCTTGTGGTAGCCGGATCGTAGCCATAGGCGATTTGCCGCATGATTTCGAGGGCTTCGAGACGCTCTTCGGGCGTCTTCGAGAGCCAATAGGCCTTTTCGTCGGATGGGTCGTGGAGCGACGCCACGGAAAAGGCGGTCTTGTCCATTCTTAGAGAATCCACTGCGCCCATAACGCCATACTCCTTCCGAATCGCTCCCCTGCATCCGATGCAACTTCACAAGATTCCCCGCCGTTACGCTTTTCCAGCGAAATCCCGACTTGCCCACCTGAGCTGGAGTTTTCTCCCCGACTGCACGCAGTCGTGCAGGTATAAGTTGATCAGGTTCTGATAGGGTATCCCCGTCTCCCTAGCCAACCGCTTGAAGTAGTTGATAATGTCAATCCCCATCCGAATCGTCACTTGCTTCTTCAACCGTTTCGCATATGGATTCGGTCGGCTTTTCATTTTCGAGAGATCGTATTCTTTTCTCATCGTTTGCCTCGCGGATAGTACTCTTGTTCCCTTGCGGTGGCCTTACGCGCCGAGATGATACGAATGACAGAGGCGTGCTCCCTGAGACAATAGGATACCATTAGAACACGCAACCTATGGCTCACCCCTAACATCAGGAACCGGTCTTCCGCCCCCGAATGTTCCGAATCGAAGAACTCCAGGGCGTTCTCGTCGTAGAAGACCGTCATGGCCTCTTCAAAGGAAATGCCGTGTTTCCTTTGATTCTGCCGGTTCTTCGATACATTCCAATCGAACATCAGTTCGCGCATATTGTCAATGTAAATATAGTGTAAGGTCCACACGAGGGAGTTGCGAAAAGCGAAGTGGCGCGGGCTGTTAGCCTGTGAATCGTGTGGAGATCAGACATAGGCCCCCCATGCGCCAATCAATCCGGACACCAGCCGACCTCGAACGTCGCTTTTCGCAACTCCCTCCATACGCCGGGATAGGACCCGCTAACGCCGGTGCTACTCCTCCTGCACCCGAATAATCGCCTTGACCACTTGATCCTCGTAGTTGTGCGCCATGCGGAAGGCGCGTTCGGCCTGTGTAAAGGGAAAACGATGCGTCACAAGGCGGTCGGCTTCGAGGATGCCGCGCTCGAGCATCGAAAGCGCGCGGTGGAGCGTATTGCGCGAGCGGCGGACAACATAGACGGTCAGCCCCCGGCGCCGCGAAACCCCCGCCGAAACCGTGATCTTGTCTCCCGGCGGGATGCCCACCAGGAACACCTTTCCCGCCGGGGCGGCGAGCTGGACCGACAGGGCCGGTGAATCATCCGTCCCGGCCGCTTCGAACACGAAGTCCACGCCCCGTCCCGCGGTCAGCCGTTCGAGCGCGGCGACCGGCTCCTCGCGCCCGACGTCAATGGCTTCGCTTGCACCCAGTTCGAGCGCCAAATCGAGTCGCCACTTGAGCCGATCGAGAACCATCAACCGCCCGACGCCGGCCGCCCGCGCCGCCTGCAGGATCGAAAGCCCCACCGGTCCGCAGCCGACGACCGCCGCCGACTGTTCAAGACGCGGCCGGGCAAGATCCAGCACATGCACGCCGATGGCGAGCGGTTCGAGCATCGCCGCCGCGTCGTCCGAAATGCTCTCGGGCAGGACGGCCATGAATTCCGCCGGATGGGCCATGCAGCGCCGCAGCGCGCCGTCCACGGGCGGCGTGCCGCTGAACCGAACCTCCGGGCAGAGGTTGGTGTCGCCCCGCAGGCACCACTCGCATTTCGTGCAACAGACGGCCGGCTCGACGGCCACGCGCCGGCCAACGAGGCTTTGGTCCACGCCTTCGCCCGCCTCGATCACGCGCGCGGAGAATTCGTGCCCCTGAATCAACGGCTCGGTGAGGTAGGTTTCGCCGATGTGTCCGTCGCTGTAGTAGTCGAGGTCCGAACGACATATCCCGACCGAAAGGACCTCGAGCAAAACCTCGCCGGGGCCGGGGTTCGGCCATGCCTCGTCGTGAAATCGCAAATCCCTGATCCCGTGCAAACGGAGAGTTCGATTCGATTGACTCAAAATCGTTCTTCCTTTCCGGGTTCCGTTTTGGTAACCAATTACACGTTGAGAGACCGCAGCAATTTCGAGAAGAGGAGCACACACTTGATGGTGGTTATCGCCCGGCCGTGCCGGCTGTCAAGCCACACTCGATGCCGCGGCAGGCGGTCGGCTTGTGCGCCAGGCCCAACCAACCTTTTTCGACTCGGCGGAGTCCCTGTAAACAAGAAGAAACAGGGCCGCCACCACTGCGGATAGTTCGGCGCCAGGCACTACACCACCCTTTGATGCAAAGGAGGGCGGGGCGATGAAACGATCGCTTCGGGGATTCACACTGATCGAGCTACTGATCGTCGTCGGGATCATCGCGATTCTGGCCGCGATTGCCATGCCCAACTTCCTCGAGGCCCAGGTGCGGGCGAAGGCCGCGCGGGTCAAGGCGGACATGCGGACGATTTCCACGGCCTGGGAGGCCTATGCCGTGGACAACGGCCGCTACCCGGTGGACTGGGACAACGACCCGGATGCGGGCGAGCACACGCAGATCGGCCTGGTGCAGGTCACCACGCCGATCGCCTACCTTACCACTTTCCCCACCGACCCGTTCTCGATCATGCGGTATCCGGAGCACCACCCGGAGTACGCTCCGCATTTCGAGATCGCCAGTTGCGAGTACGCGTATTGCATTTTCTCGCTCGGGCCGGACGGCCGGCATGGCTTTACGGCCAGCGACCAATGGCCTGATGGCATTATTGACGGCACACCGGGCAGCGTCGGCCAGATGTATACCGGCGAAATCTGCATGCGTCCTTACGATCCCACCAACGGCATCGTCAGCTACGGCAACATCCACAAGATGGGCGGCGATTGGAGACGTGACCGGGCGGCGAAGGACGGCGGCCCGTGGACCGTCTGGGGGGTGGACTACAAGCAGTGGAATCTCCCCATCGAGTAGCGCGCTCATCGGCCCCCATTTCGCGACCCGATGGCGGGTTTCCCGTTTGATCCCAAACAGTCTCCGGGCCGTGGCCGCCGGGCACCTTCCTATCCTCTTCGTGTGCAACGGACAACGGACAACCGACAACTGACAATGAAAAGTGGCGCGGGCTAATAGCCCACGCCACTTCGAGTTTTGCAGAAGCCTTACTGGTGAGAAATCCGGCCTGGCTATGTCCCCGTGTCACCGCGTCCCCCCGTCCCCGCGTCCCCGCGTCCCCCCGTCACCGCCTATTCATTCCTCGCCATAGCCGACCACACGCACGCGCTCGGCCTCGAGCACGTTGCGCAGGTGGTTCATCAGCGGCGGACAGACCGTGACGCGCGAGGCTTCGAGCTTGCGCAAGGTGAAACGCCCCGAGGCCTCATAATGGACCGCGACAATGGGGGTCGGCCCCGGGAACTGGGCGCAGACTTGTCGCAATGCCTTCAGGGTCGGCTTCGTTTGGTTCTCCAAGTCGAGGACGACCTGTCGCGCCTGACCGGCTTGCTGGTGAATCTTGATCAGCGGCGCGATCGTGTGCGCCCGGAGGAAAAGAATGTTTTCGTGGCAGGCCACCGTCCCGCCGACCATCAGCGGCTCGTTGCTTCGCAGCTCCGGCGCGTGAGCCTCGACCAGGGGTTCGGGGACGGCGCTCAGAACGCCGTCGAAATCCACCCACACCGCGGGTTCTTCGGGGCTGGGCACGGTCGCTTTTTCGACCTGAGCCACCACGCCCGCCAGATAGAGCTCGCGCCCCACGAGGCGCTGGGAAAGGGTCACGGGCGCGCGGTCCATCCGGCAGCGCTTGATCAACTCCGCGAAGGGGGCGAGCAGATCGGCGCTGGTCGTATAGCCGGACGCCTGCACTTCATACTGCAGCCGCAGATTGAGCGGGAGTTCCTCGACGTCGGGCGCTTCAAAATCCTCCTCCGACGTGGTGGTGACCAGCGACGGGAACTCGAATTGCATCTGGACGGAGCCGGCCGCCCGCCCGCTCTGCGAACGCGGCTGCTCGATCGCCTTGTCGAGCGTGGCCAGCATCTGCGAGCGCCGCCAGCCGAAAGTGTCCATCGCGCCGGCCTTGATCAGGTTCTCGATCAGCCGGTGGGGGATGAGCTTGGGATCGGTGCGGCGGCAAAAATCGAGCAGGCTGTGAAACGCCCCGCCGCGGCGCACCGAATTGATTTCGGCCGCCGCCTTTTCGCCCATCTGGTTGACCACGATCAATCCCGCGCGAATCCGTTCGGTCACCTGGGTGAACCCATAGCTGCTCAGGTTGATGTCCACGGGCAGAAGGCGAATACCCTCCTGGGCCATTTCGCGCAGTACACGTCCCAGCCACCTTCGATTGCGGCAGACCTGGGTCAGCAGCGCCGTGTAGAAGGAGACGGGGTGGTGAGCTTTGACATAGGCGCAGCGATAGGCCAGCAGGCAGTCGGCGATCACGGTGCCGGGCGGCGAGCGCTCCTCGGGTGCCTGGCCCCCCAAGCTCAAGGTCATGACCCGGATCAACCGCGCGATGTTGTTCGGCCGCTCGCGCTGCAACAGGGCGCGCATGCCGATGCCCTCGAATCCCGGAATCCCGGCCGTGCGTCCCTGGCTGAACAGCCGGAACGTCTCCGCGTCGCCGTCCTCGATCCGGGGAAGATCAAACGACCGGTTGGTGTCGCGCCGGATCCAACCGATCGCCTCGTCGAGAATGCCCAGGGGGCGGCTGGCCATCAGGCTGATGCGCGGCAGGCCCAGCGCGTCGCAGTCGGTCGCGTCGAGCTGGGTGGCCGGTTTGCCTTCGGGATAGGCGAGCGAAACGACCTGGTCAATCGGCTCGCCGCTCAGGACCAATCGGTCGTCGTGGCCCACCAGCGCGCGCGGAAGCGGGTGGAGCCGGTTGAAGATGAACCCCAGCGTCGAGGGATGGTGGGGAGGCAGCGGGCGCGCTCCGCCGCTGAACAGGTCGGCCCAGCGAAGGGTTCTGTCGGCGCGCGTCGAGATCGCTTCCGAGGCGATGAGCGCTTCGGCTTTCTGTTTGGGCAAGCCGGCCCACTGGCAGATCGCCTTGAGCAGGAGCGCCTTGGGCCAATACTGATAGCGGCCCAGTTGGGCCACGTGCTCGGCGCCATAGCTCTGTTCGAGATACTCGCAGAGTCGCGGCAAATAGCGCGCAGGGACCTGGAGCGTGACGTCGGGGAACACCGCCCCTTCCACGACCAGCGGCTCGAACGCCAGGTGGTGGGCCAGCGGATCAATGCCCGTCAGGCCGAGCACGTAAGCGATCAGGCTGGTCGTGATCGCCCCGCGCCTCACGAGGCAAGGCAGTCTCTGTTCGCTTAGAAAAGCGGCCAGCCGCCAGAGCAATTGCAGGTAGTTGGCCAGGCCGTGGCGGTTGAGATAGTCGAACTCTTCGTTCAGGCGCGATTTGATGCGTTCGTCGAGAACGCCGTAGCGCTCGCCCGCGCAGTGGAAAACCAAGTCCCAGAGATGCGATTCGGCGTCGAAGCCGCGCGCGAAATCGTGGACCAACAACCGCCGCCGGCGCAACTGGGGGCGGAAACGGCATCGTTCGGCAATCAGCCGCGTGTTCGCGATGGCCTGGGGAATGAAGGCAAACCGGGCGCGCATCTCGTGGGCGCTCGCCAGGTGGCATCGCTTCGGTCCCAGTTCGACCGCCTTTTCGCCGATCATGCGCGGCGGCCGGTGGCCCGAGAGAAACAAACCGGCCAGCTCGTCCTCCGGCCAGAGGTAGTGCACGTCGTTCGTCGCCACGATGCCGATCCCAAGGAATTCGCCGAGCTGAATGAAGTGTTCGTTGAGCGATCGCCTCTCCTCGGTCTCGGCCGGCTGTAACTCGAAAAACAAATTCTCTTTTCCGAACGTCCGCACGAGATCGGTCAGGTGCTCCTCGATTTTCGCGGCATCGGGCGGGTTGAGAAAATGCCGAATGGGGCTCGCCGCGCCGACCAACGCAATGAGTCCCGCGCAGTGTTCGCCCAATTCCTGTTGACTGACGTGGGGCGGCTCGCCGTTGAGGACTTTGCCCTGCGCGCGCGTGATCAATTGCGCCAGGTTGCGATAGCCGATTTCCGATTCGACCAGCAGAACCAGCGACCCGAGATCGCCGCCCAGCGCCGTGCCCGGACCGGGCAATATGTCCAACTGGCAGCCGGCGACCGGCTGGATGCCGTTGGCCTCGCACAATTCGAGAAACGTGACCAGCCCGGCCAGCGAGTTGTGGTCGGTCAGGGCCAGCGCAGGCATCTCGAGAGCGGCGGCCTGGCGTACCAGCGCCTCGACCGAAGCGACGCCATCGGAAAGACTGAAGTGGCTGTGGACGTGAAGGTGGACGAAGGATCGGTCGCCGGCAGAGCTTCCGTTCATGGCCGCCTTGAACCTCGCTTCCGCGACACGTGGCACAGGCTGTCAGCCTGCGAAAACAACGGTCACAGCCTAACAGGCTGCACCACTTCATCCTCCCGCAAGCCCCTCCATGCACCCCAACACAAATGAGGGACCCCAATCGCGGTTTTCTCGCTCCACGCTCCGCGCTCGACGCTTCACTCTTCTCTTTGGCCCCTTCACTGCGTTGTGGTGCCTAAGGCTGTCCAGTGCGGGTCTTGTCCAGAATCAGGTGGCGCAAGCGCAACTCCTCGACCTCGGCGGTCTTTTGGGCCAACGTTTCGCTGGTGCGCTGAAGCTGCTCGCGCAACCGCCGATCGTTCTCACGCAGCGTTTCATTTTCCTTTTTCAAATGCGAGACGGAATCCGCGGGCGATCCGTTCGCGGATTGACGGGATCTCTCGCCTGTTTCCGTTTTGTCCTTGGAGGAAAAGACCGAGGCGGTCCAGGCGCACCATTGCCTGCGAACCGGGGGCCACGCCTTCCACAAACCAAATCCCACTGCGCCCACGCACAGAAGCGCGACAAATGCAGCAGCCAAGTGGGCCAGAAAACCTTGGAGGGGAAGAACTTTACGACGCCTGCGGCCTGCCATCGCTTCAGCAACTTTCAGCAAAGGAGCGGTATGGGCGAGCGGCCACACCGCCTCATCCACTGGAACCTGTGGGACTTCCTATGAGAACTCTCCCGACAAGGCAACTGTTTTCTTTGTCCTTCGTTTTGAGAAAGGCGGGGGGAAGGAAGGGATCCATGAAAAACGGACAACCGACGACTGACAACGGACAATGAAAAGCAAGCAAGTCCAAAGGCTTGAGAGGGTTCGCGGTTTCCTCTCTTAATCCGCGCAATCTGCATCAGATACCCAGAGCGTCTTGTTTTTCCGGCAAAATCCCCAAAGTGCGGAGTCCAGACCTTCAGTCTGCCTCTTTCATCCCTTCTTCCGATTAGAAATTCGCAGCCCAAGAGCGCGCGGTAGGGAAAAATGAAAGAGGCAAACTGAAGGTTTGAACTCCAAACGGACTACCGGGCTCGGTACTCCTTGAGCATCTCATCCATCACCCAGTTGGTCAGCGCAGCGGTCCGACCCGTGCTGGGACAGGTCCCGACGCTGAGCAGTTCCTGGACGATGCTCTGAATAAGCGGCTGCTGGATGTGAGGCGGATGGTCAATGTTGAATTGCGCCGAACCGTCTTGATTGACGAGCCTCACCGAATCCGGGCCGAACGTCGAGAACGTGATCTTGCCCTCCGTCCCCACAATCTCCACGACGTCAAGATTGCTGTAGGCCGAAAAGCACCACGTGCCCACACCGTGAACGCCCGATTCGAAATGGAAAATCCCCGTGACGATATCCTCGGCTTCGTAAAGCCCCGCCTGGTTCGAGGCAAACCCGCGGACCTTCGCGATCGGTCCGAGCAGGAACATGAGCAGATCGAGCGTGTGGCAGGCGAGATCGCAGAAGTGTCCGCCGCCCGCGAGCTCGGGCTTCACGCGCCAACCCTGCTTGGATTTGTCGAGATCGCTCGGCGAAGGCTTTTGATAGAGCGTTACGTTGACGAAGCAGATTCTGCCGATGCTCTTGCCGTCCAACAGTTGTTTGACTTTCAGAAAGCGCGGCAACGCACGGCGGCAATAGGCGACAAACAGCGGCACCGACGCCTTTTCACACGCCGCGATCATTTCCTGACATTCGGCGAAATTCACCGCCATCGGTTTTTCGACGTAGACCGGCTTTCCGGCCCGGGCGACCGCAAGCGCGTATTCCTTGTGAAATGCGGGCGGCGTCGCGATATACACCGCGTCAACTTCGGGATCGCGGATCAACTTCTCCGCATCATCATAGCACCTGGGAACTCCATGGCGGGTGGCATAATTCCTCCCCAGATCGGCGTTATGGCGCATCACGGCCACCAGCGCCGACTGCTCGGCTTTCTGAAACGCCGGCCCGCTCTTCTTTTCCGTGGCCTCGCCGCAGCCGATGATGCCCCAACGAATTGTCTTCATTCTTGTTTCGCCTCGCCGGTTTTCCAGTCGAGCGTTGCGGTGCGGTCGCCCGCCGCGAATCGCCAAACGTCGCTGTCCCTCTTCAGCGCCACCTTCGCGGGCGGCGCGTCAGCCCCTGCCCAGGAGAGCGCCACGGCGTTCCGCCAGCGCGCGGCCGTCAGATAGATTCGCGGATGGACGCCCCGCTTCGCCGCCAGCCGCGCCGGGAGAGGATCGAGACGATCTTTGTCCGCTTCGCCCGGCCGCGTCGCCGGCTCCCCTGCCCACCCACACCATACCGAACAAAACAAGAACGACTATCAACCATTCCAAGGCTTTCTTGCTCCTCGCCACAGTCCCGCTCCCTTTGCTGGTCTTCCGATTTGCCCTTCCAGATGCCGATTCGACCTTTAGTCCCTCCTTTCTTTTGCTGCAAGAACAATGGAACGCCGGCGAGGCCGCCGGCGTTCCATGTTACGAACTCTGCGGTTGCAACTTGAAACCGGCCCCCGGTCCATTCTACGTTCTCTGAAGCGCCCCAGAGCGGCGGTGTCGGCAAGAAAGGGTGATTCGCATGCAAACGTCACGACGGAGTTTCATCAAACGTTCCTTCACGTTGATTGGCGGAGCCGGTCTCGGCTATGTGGCGTTGGAAAAAACGGTCCAGGCCACGGCGGCGTCATCCGCCAGGTATCAGTTGAGCTGCCAGACGCTTCCCTATCGCGCGTTCCCACTCCCTCGCGCGTTACGGGGCATCAGCAAGGCGGGTTATAAATACGTGATGCTCTATCAGACTCACGCGGACAAAGCCGTTTTCACGCCCGCTCTCTCGGCTGCCGACCGCTCTGAGCTCAGAAAAATGCTCGCGGACCACGGCCTCACGGTTCACATGAGTTTCGTCGGTCTGGGCGTTGATCTGAAAACCGAGAAAGGCCAGGCCGCGTACAAACAGGAACTCGATTTCTTTCGCGAGTTCGACATCCGCACGCTCGTCGGCATCGGTCCCTGGTATTTCCGCCAATTTCCCGACGAACCCAGACCGGCTGCCGAGTGGGAGCAGGAATGCAACGCCTTCTACAAGGGCCTCGAACAGGTGATCCCCCACGCCGAGCAGTTGGGCATCACAATCACGCTGAAGCCGCACACCGGCATCACGGCGACCGCCAAGGCGTGCCTCCAGGTCGTCAAGCGCATCGTTTCGGACAACCTGAAGATCTGCTGGGATGCGGGCAACGTGTCCTATCTCGAGGGGATTTGCCCCGATCCCGATTTTCCGGCGCTCGCGCCTCACGTCCGCGCGGTTTGCATCAAGGACCATCGCGGCCCTCGCGCCAACGCCGATTTCCCCGTCCCCGGCCAGGGCAACGTGGACCACGACCTGATGTTTAAGATTCTCTTTGGGGCGGGTTTTCACGGGCCGCTTTCGCTCGAGCGCGTGGACGGAACCATGAACGCGATGAAGATGGACGCGGAGCTGATTGATCAGCGGATCAGGGAAGCGTATGCATTTTTGCAGCCTTTGCTCGAGAAACAGGCAGGCCGCTGAGGCCCTCAATCCCACCGGCGAAAAGGAGATCGGCGCCATGCGACGCAGGAACTTGCCTCGACTCACCAATGTTTTTCTGCCCGTTATGGGAACGGCGCTGCTGACGGTCGCCGTCGGCTGCGCGCGCACCAAACCAGCGCCTGCTCCTCCCGCCGTCGTCGCGGTCGCTCCGCCCGCGGCCGAAAAGCCCGCCGCGCCCCCGCCCGAGCCGCTCAAGAAAGGCGAAGTCCTTCTCTTCAACGGCAAGGATCTTGCGGGGTGGAAAATCGTCAATACGGCTGACTTCGCGCGACACGGCAAGGTTTACGCGGCCGACGGCCAGCTCATGCTCAGCCAGGGCGACCCCATGACGGGCATCCAGTGGGCGGGCGATTTCCCCACGGACAACTACGAGGTGACGCTGGAGGCGATGCGCGTAACGGGCGACGACTTTTTCTGCGGCATGACGTTTCCCGTCGCCAAGTCCTACTGCACGCTCATCGTCGGCGGGTGGGGCGGAAACGTCGTCGGCCTCTCGAACGTGGACGGCGAGAACGCTTCGGAAAACCAGACGACCACCGGCAAGAGCTTCGACAAGGACCGGTGGTATCGCCTGCGCCTGCGCCTGACCACGGCCAAGATCGAGGTCTGGATAGACCAGGAGCAAGTGATTGATCTCGAACGCGGCACACACAAGTTCGACGTGTGGCTCGAACAGCAACCCATCACTCCGTTTGGCGTGGCCACGTGGAACAGCGGTGGCGCGCTGCGCAATTTCCGCCTGCGCCGAATTGAAGCGGAAGGGGAATAAGAATTTTGAATGTTGAATGTTGAGTTTCGAGTTTCGAGTTCCGAGTTCCGGATCGCGAGTTTCGGGTGTGGAAGAAGAGAGAGTGGCGTGGGCTGTTAGCCCGTGAAACAGAAATCACAGCCTAACAGGCTGCGCCATACAGGCTGTGCTACTTGCTTTTTCATTGACCGGTCTGGGTGGGCACGAAATAGTCTGCCACTGTCGCGCACAAGCGGTTCGCGACAGCGGTTCTCGCAGCGCCGAAGTGAAAGGTAGTCCTCATGACACAGTCCGGTTGCACCAAGAGAACAACATCGAAGTGCCCGAAGCGACGCCGCCACGTCCTGGCCCTTCTTCTGGCGCTCTCGTTGGCAATAGCTGTCCTGTCCCTGGCCGGTGAAGAGGCCTTCGCCGCGGCAACCTCCAGCGATCTGATTCTGCCCAAACGCGCCCAGGAGGCCCTCGAGGAATTCGGTTTGCGCGAACTGGCCACACCGCCCCTCCCGCCGCCCTTCTTCAAGGACGAAGCCACCTCGCAGGCTTTGCAGGCCCACATTCTCTACGTCCGCGCCACCTACCTTCTGCTCCGCAGTCAATGGGTTCACGCGCGCCAGCTGCTCCAGGAGGCCTTAAGGTTGTCTCCCGGCAACTACGAGATTCAGCTGGCGTTGGCCGGTCTCGACGGCAAGACGTTCAAGGACACCTCCGCCCTCGAAACCTGCGATCGCCTGATCCGGGAGTTCCCCAACCGGATCGAAGCCTACGAATTGAAGGGCCAGATTCTTCACAAGGGCGGCAAGGTTGAGGACGCCATCGCTGCCTACATGCAGGCTTTCCGGCGCTGGCCCGGTTCGGATTCGCTCTTCCGGGTCCTGCCCCGGCTGGCCTTGGGCCAGGGCGATCTCGACCTGACGATCGAGGTGTGCAAGGGGCGGCTCGAACGCGAACCGCGCAACTTCGAGGCGCTGTGGTGGATCGGCTTTGTGTACTCGCTGAAGGCGGAAAACGCCAAAGACCCCAAGCTCTCCAGCGAAAGGGACAACTACTACCGGCAAAGCGCCAAGTTCTATGAATCGGCGCTCGAGGCCCGCTCCAGCCAAACCAAGCTCTATCCCCGCCTGGCCGACGTGTACCTGAAACTCAACGAACGGAACAAAGGCGTGGCGGCGCTGCGCCGCGGCCTGGTGGCCGACCCCCAGGACAAGGACATCCGAAAACAATTCGAGCAATTGGTCTCGCCTGATCGAAAGGGCGACGAGCTGGTGGCGGCCTATCGCTCGCTGGCCGAAGAGTATCCCTCGTCGCCGGACATCCTCGACCTTTACGTCTCCCAGCTGATCGCGCAGGAGGACTTCGCCGAAGCGCGCCGCCAGCTGGGCCGCCTGCTGGAGCTGGAACCCAACAATGTCAAGACCCTGCTGACTTTGGGCGGCCTCGATCTCCAGGCCGACGATCCCGACTCGGCTCAAAAGCATTTCGAACGCGCCGTCCAGCTGGCCGGCGATGACTCCGAAACCTATGAGAGCATCGGCCAGCTCTATCTCCGCGCGCAACGCCACAGCGACGCGATCCGGTTCCTCGAACGGGCCCTGGCGCGCGACCCCAAGCGCATGGCCATCTACTTCGCACTGGCCCAGGCCTATCAGGAAATGAAACAGCTGGACAAGGCCGCCGACGTCATTGATCGCGGTCTGAAAGCCATCGAGCAGGCCAAAAACCGCAGACCCCTGTTACTGGCGTTGGGTACCCTTCTGCAGCAGAAAAAACAATATGCCGACGCCGCCAAGGCCCTGCGACAGGCCTATGACCTCGATCGTTCGGACATCATCGTTTTCTTTCGCCTGGCCAACCTGCTCCTGACGATGGACGACAAGGCCGCCTTCGACGAATTGCTGGCCGGAGGCCGCACCACCTTTCGCGCGTCGCGGGATGCCTTCGAGGAGAGCCTGGTCTCGCTCCTGATGGACTTTCATCGCTACGCCGAGGCGGTCCCCGAGCTCGAATCCCTCAAGCAACGCCATCCCGAGCGCTGGCCCTATTATGCCCAGCAGGCCATCTGCTACCAGCGGTTGCGCCAGTCGGCCAACGGCGAGCGGCTCCTCGACGAAGCCCGCGACCGCCTGGGCGCCACCTCGCTGGATTTCAATCGGTTCGCCTCGCGCTACTATAGCGTGCGTTACGAAAACCAGAAAGCCTGCGACGTCTTGCTGCCGCTGCTCGACGGAACCTCGGTCCCCCTCGCCCGCGAGGCCGACGGCGAACGCTTCGGACTCTACGAGTCGCTCTTTTTCAATCTCGGGCGGTTGAAACAGTACGACCGAATCGGCAAACTGCTCGACCGGGCCGACCGCGAGATGGGCCGGCTCGACCCCGACCAGATGAAGATGCTTCGCGCGCGCGGCCTGACCGAAATGCGCCGCTTCGACGAAGGCATCGCCCTTTACAACGAGTTGATCCAGGAGGATCCCAAGAACGCCCGCCTGTACTATGAATTGGGCGCCGCGTTGAACGAAGCCAAACGAAACAACGAGGCCGAGAAGGCACTGCGCAAGTGCCTCGACCTGTTGCCCGAAACGCCGAAGACCTCTGACGAAAGCGAGTTGCGCGCCGCGGCCCTCAACCACATCGGCTACATGTTCGCCGAAACGGGGACCCGCCTCGACGAGGCACGAAAACTGCTCGACCAAGCGCTCGAGCTCCAGCCGCGCGCCGGGTTCATCGTGGACAGCATGGGTTGGCTCGAATTCCAGGAAGGGCACACCGCCGCCGCGCTGGACCTGCTCAGGAAGGCGTTCGACTACTCCAGCGAAGACCCGACCGTCTACGACCATCTGGGCGATGCGTATGCGAAGTCCGGCGACAAGACCAAGGCGGTGGAGTTTTGGCGCGAGGCCCTGCGCCTCGATCCCAGCCTCACCGAGGTGGAGGCGAAGATCGCAAAAACGTCGAAAAAACAGTAGGACAGGTCGGCAACCTGTCGCCCTAACCAGACATCCGAGAAAAGCCGTGCACGTGCACGTGCACGAGACAGGCTCTTCGCGAAACGCAAACACATCCTCAGTGTAAGAGTCTAAATGCCGCCGCCCGAAAAGCTCTCCATCTTTCGCGCTCTCTCTCATTCCCCCAGATCACAGGTCATCCTCACGCTGGCGTTGGCCGTTCTGATTCCTCTGGTGCTCCAGGCAGGCTCTGTCTTCAAGCGCTTCGGCGGCCACCCCACGAGCCTTTTTCAAATTGGGGAGGCGTTCTATTCCCAAGGGCCCGAGGAAATCCTCGGCTTCAAGCCTTATGTCCACGCCGGGTCGGTCGGCTTTGACGGACAGTTCTTCTATTTCCTCGCCCACGACCCGTTGCTTCGCCACGGGGTCTATCGCTTTCTCGACGATCCCCGCTTGCGTGCGCAACGGATCGGTTACCCGATGCTTGCCTGGGCCCTCGCACTGGGGATCAAACCGCTCATTCCTCTGTCGCTCTATCTCATCAATATGGCCGCGCTCGTGGGGTGCGTGGCCCTTCTGGGCACACGCGCACGCCGCATGGGGCATTCCTACGCCTACGGTCTGCTCTTCGTTTTCTGCATCTCGACGATCACCGTCGTCACCACCATGACCTGCGAAGTGGTGACGACCTTCTTCTTGCTGCTGGCTTTCGTATTCCACGAACAAAAGAGAACGCTCCCGCTCTTTGGCGCGACGCTCCTGGCCCTCTTCACCAAGGAAATCTGCCTGCTCTGGGTCGCGGCGCTGATCCTCCACGCCCTGGTGGAAAGGCGCTGGGGTTTGCTGCCGGGATGCGTGGGCATAGTAGCGGTTTGGGTGGCGTGGCAAAGCTATCTGGCGCGGCAAATCCCCGCTCCCTATCTCACCCAATCCACGCTTCAGAATTTCGACTGGCCGCTCAAAGGCGCCGTGGAGCAGATCACCCATCTCGTTGGCGAACATCGCCACGTCCTGAAAAACCACGGCTATGATTTCGGCCTGATGCTGACACTCCTTTCCATGGCCTGCCGGGGCCTCTGGGCGCTGCGAGGTCGAGGCTGGCGCGACCCGGTGACGCTGCTGTTCGCGGCTGGCGGCGCCTGCGCTTTTTGCCTGAGCCGCGTCTGTTGGGACTGGTCGGGCAATTTCGCCCGCCAGCTCTTCATCCTCCTGGCCGTGGCGCTCTGGACCATGCCCCTCACTCGCTGGGCCAAATGCGACACCTATGGCCACATCGCATTCTCGTTGTGGCAAACCTACGCAAAAATCCTGAGAAAAGTTGTTTGAGTAGGACAGGTTGGTAACCTGTCCCAAGCTCTCCGACTTCTCCCCGTCGTGCGATTCTGACAGGTTGCCAACCTGTCCCACCCAAGAATGAAAAAAGGGCGTGCAACATCGCCCGCCCCCCGCGATCCGTGCTTCCGCGAAAACCTCACTTTTTCAACCACGGCATCATCTTGCGCAGCTCTTTGCCGATTGCCTCGATCTTGTGCTCGGCGGCACGGCGCCGTAGAGCGCGAAAAACCGGCGTCCCCGCCTGGTTCTCGAGCATCCACTCGCGCGCGAACCGACCCGTCTGAATCTCCGCGAGAATGCACTTCATCTCCGCGCGCACCTTCTCGTTGATCAGCCGCGGCCCGCGCGTCAGGTCGCCGTATTCGGCCGTGTTGCTGATCGCCGTGCGCATGCCCGACAGCCCGCCTTCGATCATCAGGTCCACGATCAGCTTCAGCTCGTGCATGCACTCGAAATAGGCGATCTCGGGCTGATAGCCCGCCTCCACCAGCGTCTCGAATCCTGCCACGACCAACTCGGTCACCCCGCCGCACAGCACGCACTGCTCGCCGAACAGGTCCGTCTCGGTCTCCTCGCGAAACGTCGTCTCGATCACGCCCGCGCGCGTCGCACCGATTCCCTTGGCGTGAGCGAGCGCCAGCTGCTTGGCCTTGTCCGTGGCATCCTGATAGACGGCGATCAGAGCGGGCACGCCGCCGCCCTCGACAAACACGCGCCTCACCAGCCGGCCCGGCCCCTTCGGCGCAACCATGTAAACGTCCACGTCGGGGGGCGGAACGATCTGGCCGAAGTGAATGTTGAACCCGTGCGAGAACACCAGCGCCTTGCCCTTGGTCATCCACCGTTCGATCTCGCTCTTGTAGACGCGCGGCTGGTGCTCGTCGGGCACCAGGATCTGGATGATGTCGGCCCGCTCGGCCGCCGTGGCCGCCGA
>Ga0315282_10003928_pt1 | contig 26307 bp, 21 predicted proteins | sample YL17G07_20_MG_FD_203693 | JGI IMG/M metagenome (GOLD analysis project Ga0315282, IMG submission 203693) | Sediment microbial communities from Yellowstone Lake, YNP, Wyoming, USA - YL17G07_20 | ecosystem: Environmental > Aquatic > Freshwater > Lake > Sediment | place: USA: Wyoming | collected... | reverse complement strand
AAGCCTGGAGAAGGATCTACCCGACCTGCTGAACTTCTACGCCTTCCCCCAGCACTTGTGGAAGAAGCTGCGCACCACCAACATGATTGAGCGCTGCTTCGTGGAAGTCCGACGCCGCACCCGGCCCCTGGTGGTCTTTACCAATGTCCAGAGCGTCGACCGGATCATCTATGCCATCTTCCACCGCTTTAATGAAGACTGGCGCACCCGCACCCTCGAACTTTTTACACAAAGAACTTGACGCCACCAAGCGCTCAGATCGGTTGAACCCCACCGGGAAATCGCTTAATCTACAGGTTTGCCGGTTTCTTGGCCAAGGGCAGGCATTTTTGGAAACCGCAACCGCCGTATCACCCAGGACGATTCATTGGTCGCTGACCCGGACGGACATCGCCGGGGCCTTCGGCGACATCGGCGTGCTCTTCCCCATCGCCATCGCGCTGATCTCGCTCAACCACATGAATCCCACGGCGATCTTCCTGGCTGCGGGGCTAGCCTACGTCATCGCGGGGAGATACTTCCGCATCCCCATGCCCGTGCAACCCTTCAAGGCGGTAGCGGCAATTGCCCTGGCGCTGCACCTTCCTCCCTCCACCATTGCCAGCGCGGGACTCCTGATGGGTCTTTTGCTGGCGTTCATCGGGGTCAGTAATCTGGCTTCGTTTCTCGCGCGCTTGTTTACGCTGCCGATCGTGCGGGGAATTCAGCTTGGCCTTGGCCTCTTGTTGGCACGCGAAGGGCTACGACTAATTGGGACGAGTGGCGGCGGGCCGGCCATCGCGGGCGTCGTCTCCGTGAGTTCTCTATTGATCGCCGTGGGTGCTCTGGCGATTCTTCTGGCCCTGCGGAATTCCCAGCGCTTCCCCGCTGCGCTGGTTCTGCTCGGCGCCGGGATCGCGCTCGGCGTGGCGATTCACCGCAACGCCTTCCCAAGTCTCCAGCCGGGGCCGCTGCCGCTGGAATTCTTGAATCCGAAACTGGACGAACTGAAGTCCGTGATGTTGATACTCGTACTCCCCCAGTTCGCGCTAACGTTTGGGAACTCCATCGTGGCGACGGAGAACACCGCTTGCATCCTCTATGGAAACCAGGCCAGGCGCGTAACGACGCGGGCGCTGAGCGTGGCGATCGGGCTGATGAACCTGCTGGGCTCCATGATTCAGGCCGCGCCCATGTGCCACGGCTCGGGCGGCGTCACGGCTCACAACAAATTCGGGGCGCGAACCGAGAAATCCAACTATGTCATCGGCGCCCTCTGTCTTCTGCTCGCGCTATTCGGCGGCTCTGCAGTCGGCATTCTGAAGCTGATCCCCATGCCGGTCCTTGGCGTTTTCCTGGCCTATGTGGGCATTCAACACGCCGCGTTTCTGCGCGACATCGTAAGAAACCGCGCTTTCCTGCTCATCGCGATTTGCGTGGGCGGCGTGGCCCTGGCCACGACGAACTTGACCTATGGGTTCTTGGTGGGATTTGCGTTGCAGGGGACCGTGTATCTTGTGGTGAAAACTCGTAGCGCCGGGCTTTAGAGTCTGTGTGATAACCTAATTGTAGCGGCGATGTCCTCATCGCCGGCTCCATCTTTTCAATGACTTCGGCGGTCGGAGACCGCCGCTACAGCGCCCGAAATCTGGTTATCGCACACACTTTTTAGCCCGGCATTCAGCATTGTAGCGGCGCTCTATGAGCGCCGAATCTACCGGTCCGCAAAGACAGCGTCACGAAAATCGCGTGCGCTTCCACAGCAGCCAGCCGCAGGCGCCGAGCAGGAGCAGAGAGGGGACCAGCAGCGCCGCGACCCAGGCGAGATTCATGGCGATGGGAGGGCGCTCTGTCCCAATTGCCAGCCAAACAAACATTCCTACAGCGCCGAGCAGAATCAATACGTCCCAGCCGCGCCGTGCGCCCGCCTTCTTAGCCAGGGGATCTTCGCCCGCCTGCGCCGCCGTCAACTCCTCGATGCGCAGCTCGTAGCGCTGGCACTCGCGCTCCATGGCTTGCTGCTGTGACGAGCGCTCGCGACTTCCCGCCGCTGAAGTGCTGATGCCCAGGGCTCCGGCAATCATTAGAAGCGAGCCGCCGAGGACAAGGCCTTTGGCCGAGCTGCCCCTCCCGGCCAGTTCACCGAACACCAGCGCCCCCCAAGCCAGTCCCCAGAGCTGATTGGTATTGGAGAGCGGAATGCCGCGCCCGATGCCGATGTACTTCGCGGCGTACTGCTGGAAGAGATCGCCCAGCACCCAGCAGAATCCACCAAGAAACAACCAGAAGAGCGCGGGCCGGGCGCGCCCGACTTCTTCCAGGAGCGGTGTGAAGCCGCCGCGAAACACCAAAGCCAGGGTTGAAACAGTCACCAATTCCCCTACTGTGAAGACAGTCACAAAGGAGAGAGGATTCATTCCGCTCAGGTAAGCTTTGCGGTAGGGGATATACATCGTCCCCCACAGCACTCCGGCCCCGAGCGCTGCCAGGATGCCCGTCGTCGCATGCGCCGAGGTGGAATCCCCCCCGTGCGACGACGCATATCCGAGGAGCGTCGCGCCCGTCACGATGGCCAGCGTCCCGCCCACAACTTTTGCCAACCCGCTCCAGTCCGCACCGCGCAGCTCGCGGAAAAAGAACCAGCCCCAGAAGACGCCCACTAGGCTGTTGGTGTTCCAAAGCGGAAAGGCAATCGAGATACCCACGTCGCGAATGGCAAAGACCGTCAGCGTGTTGGCAACCGCCCAAATCGCCCCCGCCAGCACGGCCCAGACGATCAGGTGCGGCTTCTCGCGCAGGTCGAGGAAGATGTAGCCGGTGCCTTTCATCAGCGTGGGCAGCGTCCAGCGCGCCACGAAGACGCCTGTGACCATGGCCAGCGAGATGAGGAACGGTGAAAGCCCGATCGTGACGAGTTTGGCGGGTGCCTCCGCCGCGCCCAGCCAGGCTCCTGCTGCTAGCCCGCACATGACACCGAGCATGTGCAAGGCGCGCGCCGAAGTTTGGGATGTAGCCTGAGGTTGTGTAGCCAGTTGGGCTTCTCCACGAAGCCAGCAGCATCGACCCAGTGGGTCGCTCGTCGACCGATGGGTGGGCCACCGCCTCGCCCCTACTTAATGATCGCCAGCAGCAAGATGCCTGCGGCAAGCACTCCTACCGGCACCCAAAAGTGGCTGTCGGTGAGAATGGCCTTCCAGATCGATGGCCTCACGATGCCTCCCGGATTCGATGTAGGGGCGATGCTTGCATCGCCCTTGGTGGGCGGGGCAAGCCCCGCCCCTACCTCATCACACGAAATCCGATATAAGCCGGTACTGCACTCGACTTCGGACTCTTAGGGTCGGCAGGCTGATCAGCACTGCCACCCAGCGCCTTGCCCTGACCGTCCTGCGCGACCGCCCACTCGGCCACGTTGCCGCCCAGGTCAAATACCAACTCGCCCTCGCCGCGGCCTTTGAAGCTCCCAACGGGTTTCAGCAGTGGCGCCGTTCCGTCCAATTCCTTCAGTTTCGACTGCAGCCGCGCCACATCGTCAGGATTCAAATTGTATCCGGCCCAGTAGTCGAGCGAGTTTTCGTTCTCCCGGGCGTCTCTGTAAATCGGCTCAACTTCTTCGACTTTCCCGAGGCGATAGTTCTCACCCGTCAGCTTGCTCAGCCACGCGCAATAAGCCTGGGCGTCCGCGAAACTGATGCCGCTGGCAGGATAGTTCTCGGTGCCCGGCTCAACTTTATAATTCTTGTCGAAGGCGACATATTGCGCGCGGGTCACTTCAAACCGCCCCAGTTCCAACCCCTGGTACGCGACCACTTCCGGAACGAGCGCGGATTTTACCAGCACTCCGTAAGTCGTGCCGGCTTTCTTGATGTGGCGCCGCTGGATCGCCTGGGCCAGCGGCGCATCCGCTTTCAGGGCTTCGTCGGCGGGCAGCCCGGACTTGAAGAGGTATTGGTCGAACCAGGCCAGTTCCTCCTCGACTTTGCGCCGCCGGTGGGAGAGCTTTTTCAGCCCATGCGGTTCGCCCGGCAAGACGATGAAGCGGGTGTCGGTCTGGCCAATCTGCTGGAGGGCGCGAAAGTGCTCCCACGCCTGCGCGTGCCCGACGGCGCGATCGTCGGTGCCGGAAAAGATGATGGTGGGGGTCCTTACCTTCCTGAACTCGAAGAGGGGCGATTTGCGAATATAGAGCTGCGGGTCGTCATAAGGTGGTGCGCCGAGGTAATAGTTATCGAACGCCGCGCCGAAGGTTGCGTAGGCCCAGTCACTCGCCTGTTCCACGTCGCCCGCGCCCGCCGAGGCCACCTTGAAACGTGTAGAGGCAACCGTTAATGCGATGGTAAGGATGGCGCCATTCGACCAGCCCAGCGTCCCCAGGCCCTCGGGGTCCACCAAGCCGCGTGCGATAAGCGCGTCCACGCCCGCCTCGATGTCGGGAACTTCCAGATCATAGTACTTGCCGCCGCCGATGGATTCCGCCCACTTCAGCCCGTAGTTGCTGCTGCCGTGATAATTCGGTTTCAGGACGAAGGCGCCGCGCTGGGTGTAAAGATTGGCCGGAGCAGAGGTGCGGTCATCCCAGGAATCCATGTCCACGCCCAACGGCCCCCCGTGAATCATTAGGACCAGAGGGTACTTTTTCCCTGCCACGTAATCTCGTGGGTAGCAAAGAATGCCTTCGACTTCTTCTTCGAGCGCGCCTTTCCAACGGGCAATTTCCGTGCGCGCTGCGATCTTCTTCTGAAAAGTCGGATTCAGCTCTGTGATGGGGACGCGGCCGCTAAGCGTGGTCCCATCGAGCGTGGCTCGGAACCATTGTTCCGGCCGGCTGGCGCTGCTCGATGGATAGACGAGCGTCCTGCCGTCCTTCGCGAGTTCGACGGCAAAGATGTTGGTTGCATCTTCGCCTTCAATCCACGCCCGCCGCCAACGGTCGCCCTGGCGCGTGTAGCGCGCCGGCTTGAGGCGCGCTCCCGCCGCCAGCAGCGCGATGAAGCCGTCCGGCGTAACGGCGTATGCAGCCTCCGAATCGATGGGCAGATCCTTTTCCCACTCCAGGTCCACTTCTGTCGCCGTCGCGCGAGCCACGTCGTAGTAATAAAGCACATTGACGAACGCCTGGTGATAGACCGGGTGGGTTGAGTACGCGGAAAGGAGGTAGAAGCCCGCGCTGTCAAACGTCCAGTGAATCTGCGGCGGAAACTCCGGAACCCAGGGAAGAATCTTGCCGTTTTCGGGAATGGGCCTGGCCTTCCCGGAGGCCAAGTCGTAGAGGAAAGTCGCGGGCTTGACCTTCTCGTCAAACTCGTAGCTCAGGCTGCGCTGGTGGATGGCGACGGCCCACTTGCCGTCGGGTGAGACGTTCACGCTTTCAATCCAGTCGCGGTTCGTCGTGAAGCGCGTGATTTCACCGGTCTTCACGTTGACCTTGAAGAGCCGCACTGGAGGCGTATGTGTGGCGTCGTCGACGGCGCGCGAATCGTCCTTCTTCTCCTTTAAGGTGCGCTCGTAGAGGCTCGGGTCCTCTTCCGCCACCATCAGGATGGTCTCGCCGTCGATCCAGTCGAAATCCTTAACCTCACGCTCCGATTTCGTGAGTGGCCAGGGCTCACCACCCCGCGCATTGAGAAGCCACAGTTGCGTCTTCGGCGGCTCCTGTGCGGCCTCGGCGTCCGATTCCCTCCCGGCCGGCTTGGGCAAGGGCCGGTCACTTGTGAAAGCAATCAGCCGCCCGTCGCGCGACCACTTGGAGTTCGCATCGTGATTGGGCCCGCGCGTGAGCGGGATCTCCTGCTTCTCGGTGAGACTGCTGAGAACGAGATTCGAAACCATCTCGTCCTTGCCTGCGTCGGGCAGGTGCTTCACCCACACAACCCACTTGCCGTCCGGCGCGATGCGAAACTCCGTCCCATGCTCCGCTGCTACCATGTCGTCTATCGTCCACTGCGAGTCCGAGGAAGTCCCGGCGCGCAACGCTGGGGAATCCGCAGGCTGTACCGCGAGTGCGACGGCGGAGGCCGTCAGGAACAAGACGACGAAGAAGTGCGGGGCTGACCGCCAGACCTTTCGCATTGCATCCTCCCTGAATTCGGGTCCGAGGGATTGTACACGATGTCGAGGCATGCTCCCAGTCATGCTCCCCTGCCGCGCACGAGGGGGTGAATCAAGGCCTTTACACCGCCAGTACCTTTTGGCTTGTGGCAGAGGAACCGTGGCCGCTCAGGGGCAATAGCAAAAGGCTGATAGCTGATTGCTGATCTCTGAGCGTGTACAATCATCGCTATCATGAAGACTTATCGCATTGCACTGCTTCCCGGTGACGGGATTGGAAAGGAAGTAGTTCCGGCGGGGGTGCGGGTTCTCGAAGCCGCTGCTCGGGCGGGGGGAACCTTTGCGCTCGAGTTCCAGCCTTTTGATTGGGGTTGTGAGTACTACCTGCGGACCGGGCGAATGATGCCGGAGGACGGGCTCGAACAGCTCCGTCGGTTGGACGCCATCTATCTCGGCGCCATCGGGCATCCCACCGTACCCGACCACATCTCGCTGCGCGAACTGCTGCTCAAGATCCGCTTCACCTTCGATCTCTATGTGAACCTGCGCCCGGTAGAGATTCTGCCGGGGCTCAAGTCGCCGCTGGCCGGCAAAGGTCCGGCCGAAATCGACATGCTCTTCATCCGCGAGAACACTGAGGGCGAATACAGCGGCCTGGGCGGCCGGTTCAAGCGCGGCACACCCGATGAAGTGGCGATTCAATCCTCGATTTTCACCCGCAAGGGCGTCGAGCGCGTGATGCGATACGCCTTCGACCAGGCACGCCGGCGCCCGCGCAAGCGCCTGGCGAGCGCCACCAAATCCAACGCCATGCAGTACACGATGGTGCTTTGGGACGAGACGCTGCGCGAGGTCGGGAAGGATTATCCCGACGTGACCGTCGCCAACTATCACGTCGATGCGCTGGCGGCCCGCATGATCACGCACCCGGAATCGCTCGACGTAGTGGTGGGGTCGAATCTCTTCGCCGACATCCTCACTGACATCGGCGGGGCGCTGCAGGGAAGTCTCGGCCTTGCCGTGAGCGCCAACCTCAATCCCACGGCGCGGCTCGGGCCGCCCATGTTTGAGCCGGTGCACGGCAGCGCGCCGGATATCGAAGGACACGGCATCGCCAATCCCATCGCCGCCATCTGGAGTGCTGCGCTGATGATGGAGCATCTCGGCGAGCCTGCTGTCGCCAAGCGCATCATGCACGCTCTCAAGGCGGTGACGGGTGAAGGCCGAGTGCGCACGCCGGACCTGGGAGGGAAGAGCACGACCAGCGAATTCACGGCTGCGGTGATCGCTGCGCTGTAGACCTTCGCGCTTCGTCCGAAGCTGCTTGCCGCCCAATCCGATTGAATCGCCGCAGGTAGTGGATCACCACGACAGCTGTGGCAGCGAGAAATGCCCAGACGATCCAGAAGCTCGGACTTTCGCGAGGATTGAAGCCGGCACGGATCAAGTCGCGGATGAGCAGGCTGAACAAGAAACAGTAGAGCAACGCCAGCCAGCCGCACATGTCGCCGAGCAGTGGCATGATGCGCTCACGCGCGGCGGGAGGGAAGTCGCTGAGCCGCCGCGTTCCCAGGTTGACCAGTTGCGGGGCGTGGCGGCCGATCGCCGGCACAGCGAGAATCAGGGCGGTGCCCGCCACTTGGGCGATCAACAGTGTCCAGAGAACATCCGGACTGCCCCAGGCGTTGGGATGGCCGGCCCAGTTGTAGTGAGTTGGAATGCGCTCAGGCAACTGCGGGATGACGCGGTAAATCACAAACGCCGTGTAGAGGACCAACGCCCAAGCCAGCCAGCCGAGTCTCATGGCGGCTCAATTGTATTCCAACCTCCTCGCCCAGGCTATTCGCGAGTAGAATGCTCCCGTATGCCGCGCTCCCGGGTCACTCGCGCCGCACTTCAGAAGGCCGCAATCTTTGCCGACCTCTCAGAAAAGGAGCTCTCTTTCCTCGCCGACCGTGCGGTCCCGAACGACTTCACCGCCGGGCAGTTGGTTTTCTCGGAGGGTGAGCCGTGCAAAGGACTCTATGTAGTGGAGTCTGGGGCGGTGAAGATTTTCAAAACCTCGGCGAGCGGCCGGGAGCAGGTTTTGGCCGTGGAAGGCCCCGGGGGATCCGTTGCCGAACTGCCGGTGTTCGACGGTGGCGTCTATCCGGCTTCCGCGATAGCGCTGAATGAGGCGCGGCTGCTCTTCGTCAGCAAACGCAATTTCCAGGCGCTATGTGCGGAGCATCCGCCGGTGGCGCTGAAAGTGTTGAAAGTCCTCGGCGCGCGGTTGCGGCAACTCGTGGGCATCATCGAAGAACTCTCCTTCACCACGGTACGCCATCGCCTGGCGGTGCTGCTGTTGCGCCTGGCTCACCGGCGCGGCAAGCCCACGGCGCGGGGCGTGGAGTTCACGCTCCCCGGCAGTAATCAGGATCTCGCCTCCCACATCGGCACGGTGCGCGAGCTCGTCTCGCGGAACCTCAGCCGCCTGCAAGCCGAGGGCCTCATCAAGATGGAGGGCAAAACCCTCGTGATCCCTGACGTTGAAGCGCTGCGCGCGGAAATCGACCGCAGCGAATAGGGCCATTCCTTGGAGCTTCCTTCGTCCAATTCGAAAACTAAGAGCTGAGCGCTTGGTCGAGGTCGGCGATCAGATCCTCGGCGGCTTCCACGCCCACCGACAATCGCACCAGACCGTCCGTGATGCCGATGGCGAGGCGCTGGTCGCGTGGGACGGCGCGGTGGCTGGTCGAGGCGGAGTGCACGATGAGCGAGCGCGTGTCCCCGAGGCTCGCGGCGCGGGCGAAAAGGGTGACCCGGTCCATCACTTTCTTGCCGCTGTCATAACCTCCCTTCAATTCAAAGCTGATCATGGCGCCGAAGGCAGACATTTGCCGCTTGGCGGTTTCGTGCCCGGGATGCTTCGGCAAACCAGGGTAGTTCACGCGCTCGACGCGCGGGTGTCGGCTGAGAAACTCGGCGATTCGCTGCGCGTTTGCGCAGTGCGCGGCCATGCGGAGAGGCAACGTGCATATGCCGCGTAGAATGAGCCAGGCGTTGAAGGGGCTGATCACGCCCCCGAAGTCGCGAATGACTTCGTGAATCAGAAAGGAGATGTAATCCCTGGGCCCAATGACCATTCCGCCCATCGCGTCGCCGTGCCCGCACAGATACTTGGTGGCGGAGTGCACTGAAACCGTGACGCCCAGCGCTAGTGGCCGCTGCAAGGCCGGGGAAGCGAAGGTGTTGTCGATCACGGTGGGAATCCCCCGCGCCTTGGCCATGGCCGCCAGGGCCGCGATATCGATGATGTCCAGCGTGGGGTTGCTCGGCGTCTCAAAATAGATGAGGCGAGTGTTGGGCCGGAGGGCGCGCTCGAAATCCTCCGGGCGCGACGAGGGGACGAAGGTCGTCGCCGCACCCAGGCGCGGCAGCTTGGTGTTGAGGAAGTTGTAAGCCGCGCCGTAAAGCGACCGCGCCGCGACCACGTGATCGCCCGCTTTGACGTAACCGAGGATGGCGGAGGAGATGGCCGCCATGCCGCTCGCAAACGCCAACGCCGCCTCGCCCCGTTCCAGTGCGGCGACTTTCTGCTCCAAGGCGCGGATGGTGGGATTGCCGTAGCGCGTGTACATGTAGCCGAACTTCTCTTCCCCGTAAACGGCCGCCATCTCGTCCGAGTCGGCAGCGACAAACGTTGTGGATTGGTAAATGGGAGTGTCGAGCGCGCCCGTGGCGGGGCAGGGAGTTTCGCCCGCGTGGACCGCCAGCGTCGCAAACTGATGTCGCTCTTTCATGGCACACCTCGGAGGTTCTCAAGTATTGGAATTCGCCGTCGAACAGCAAGAGTAGCCTGAGGTGCCGTCGGAGAAAAGAGCCAGTCATACGAGATTGCGGCGAGACAATCATGGCCTTCCTCCTCGACGAGCCAAGGAGATGTGCTCTGGGGGGCTGAGGTCCCGTGAGAGGTATCGACCCGGGAGCTATTGTGGTTCGCGTGCCGGCTACCGGCGACCGAAGAGCCGCTTGACACGGGGATGGAAAATGAATTGAGATGGTGAGGGGAAGGTCGGAGTTGTTTTTGGGGGTCAAGGATGGCTTATTGTCCAGAGTGCGAAGCGGTGATCGACGTGGAAGAAGAGGACGTCGAAGAGGGTCGGCGGCTGGACTGCCCCGAGTGCGGCGCGGAACTCGAAGTGGTGAACACCAACCCTCTTGAATTGGAAGTGATCTCCTCCGGTGGCGAGGAAGACGAAGAAGAGAGCAACTGGTGAGGTGGACGATGCTCAACTCTGCGGTGAGAAACGACCCTGTGCATCGAAGTTTGACCCCTCGGGTCGCGGCGGCGGTCCTGATGGTCGCCGCTTGGACGCTCGGCATCAGTGCCCCCTCGATCGCAGCGAAAGACAAGAAGCCGGCGCGGCTGGTTACGGGAATCGTCTCCGACGGAGCGGACAATCCCATCGCCGGGGCAACCGTCACGCTGACCGACCTGCAGACGGGGAAAAAGAGCGCCTCTTATACTTCGGAGGAGGGCAAGTATCAATTCTCCGGGCTCGAATTTACGCGCGATTATGAGGTACAGGCGACACACAAAGGTCTTTCGTCCAAGGTGCGTCGCGTCAGCATGATCGACCCGCGGACCAACATCACCTTCGACTTGCGAATCCCTCCTCCGAAAGACGAAGAGTAAAAACAGTCCCCTCCCAGTTATCCCATCGCCCGACTGGGTGTGTCCTCTCACGCCCGGTTTGCCTCAATCGGGAACGACTACGCGCAGCGCGCGAGGTGCGGCTTCGATCACCGCGGGGAGTCTCTGGATGAACTCTCCATCGCCGTAAAGTTCCAACGGCTGGGGGGAGTCCATGGTGAGTCGCGGCGTCTGGAAATATTGGATGCGTGGGTGCGCCAGGTGGGTGCCGCGATAGACGCGCGGAATCCAGGGGAGCAGGCGCCATTTGCTCAGGGCGGGAACCAGACAAACGTCTAACAGGCCGTCGTCGGAGCGGGCGCGGGGTGTGACGCGGAGACCCCCTCCGTAAAAGGCGTGGTTCCCGACCAGCACGGCGATGACATTTCCTGAAAAACTGAAACCTTCGGCGTGGACCTCCATAGTCTGAGGTCTGTAATCCTTCAGGCAGCGCAGAATCGCCCAAGCATAGGCCGCGGTCCCGCGAAGTTTCTGCGCCCGCTCGTTAACGTAGCGCGCCGCCATGGAGTCGAGCCCGGCCCCTGCTACGGCGGCGAAGACCTTCGACCCGACGCGGCCCAGATCGATCGACTTAGTCTGGCCGCGAAGCAGCGCTGCCGCGGCCCGCCGTGGGTCGCTGGAGATTCCAAGTCCCAGGGGAATGTCGTTGCCGGTTCCCAGGGGAATGATCCCCAGCGGAATCTCGCCTCCGTGAAGCTCGTTAATCACGTGATGGTGAGTTCCGTCACCACCTGCGGAGACCACCACGTCGGGTTGCTCGACGCGCGCTTGGCGCGCCAGCTCGTGGAGATGTTCAGTGCCCCGACTCTCGCGAATTTCCGGCTCCACTCCGCCGCGCCGCAAAACTTCCGCCGCCAACGCCAGCTTGCGCCGCGCGCTGCCCCGGCCCGCGTTGGGATTCAGAAGGATGATGAACTTCACGGAAAGGCGGGGCAAGAATGCAAAATCTTAGGAAGGAAGTCAAGGCGCGGGGGTGCGGTCCGAGTTCGCACGAGCGGATTATTCTTTGCTTTGCCGCCGAATTGCCAGCAGGGTGACGTCGTCGTGCAGGGGCGCGTCGGCGCGGAAAGACTTCAGGTCTTCGAGACAGGCCTGAAGCAGAGTCGGCAGCAGGACGGTCGCGCACGATGCCAGCACGGCAGCAAGGCGATTTTCACCATATTCTTCCTGGCTTGGGGAACGGGCTTCGGAGATGCCGTCGGTGTAGAGAAGCAACGTATCTCCGGACGCGAGGTGAAGCTTTGTGGATGAATACTCGCCCTCACTGAACAACCCGAGCGGCACTCCGCTGGCTTCGACTCGCGCGACTCCGCCCCCTTGGCGCAGCAGTACGGCGCAATGCCCGGCGTTGCAGATTTCGAGGTCGCCGGAGGCCCCGGCGCGTCCGCACACGAAAGTCGCATAAAGGGACGACACGGTGCTTTCGCAAAATATTCGGCTGGCGCGCGCCACCAGTGCGGGCACCGATAGGCCACTTCCGATCAAGGTCCGGAAGATGGCATGCAACTGAGTCATCAGCATAGAAGCGGCCACGCCCTTTCCGGAGGCGTCGCCAAGTGCGAACCACAGGTCGTTCGACTCGTTTTCATGAGCGACTAAGTCGCAGTAATCACCGCTCACCGCGCCGAGCGGCGCATAGTGGTAGGCCGTTTCCCACCCTCCGCAACACAGGTTGCGCTTGGGAAGCAGTTCCTGCTGGACGAGGGCGGCCATCTGCAGGTCCTGCTCAAGGGCGCGCCGCTCGGCGGCGGTGAGATGGTCGAGGCAAAAACGCACCAGTGGGTCGGCGAGGAGGCGATCCGTCTCGATCGTCTCGTGGCAAGACTCGCACAGGCCGAAGGTTCCGGCGTCCATGCGGTTGAGAGCCGCATCCACTTCGTCGAGCAGCCGCCGCAACCCCGCCGCTTCGCGACCTCCCACGACGGCGAGTTCGAGCTTCTGCCGCCGAGTCTGTAATTGATCACGCAAGTAGGCCTCTGTAAGGTCCGCCACGGTGGTCCCCTTTCACCTATAGGTTAATGCGAAGCGAAGCATTCTGCGACCCGCTTTGGTCGTAATGCTGATTTGATGCGGCAGGGGCGGGCTCCGGCCCGGAATTTCCAGGGCTTGCTGGCCAAAGAGTTCGATCGTCGACACTAGGGGCGGGTCTGTCGCCGCCTCAGTTTCCGCCGCTCTTGAAGACTACCTTACGCAGGCGATCGGGCAGGTTCGTAGAGCCGACGCGGAAAATGACGACGGAATACTCGCGCGGGTTGAACTCCCACGTGGGGTCGCTCAGGCGTTGCCAACTGGGTTGAGTCGAGTCGCCCACCGTCATGTAAACGGCGCCTTCCTTGATCTTTCGCTGCGCTTCGGCGTTGGAAGCCAAAAGGCGTAAGTCAACGAGCAGCCGGAACAGCTTGGTTGGCGCCGTAAAGCTATAGGCAGGCAGGTCCGTAGGAAGAACCTTGGCCTGTATCTCCGCCTCAAACTTGCGCTGGGCTGCATCCGCGGCCTGCGTGCCGTGGAAATCGAAAACGATTTCGTACGCCAGCAACTTCTTCAGCTCGAACGGGTGAGAATGGCCTGACGAAGCAGCCGCCTTCATGCCCTCAATGTCCTTCGGAGTATTGTCCGTGAGTAGCAGGTAATACCGCCACATCAGGTCGTCGGAGATGGACATGATCTTGCCAAAGATCTCCGACGGCGCCTCGTTGATGCCCACATAGTTGTCGAGGGACTTCGACATCTTCTGCACGCCGTCGAGTCCTTCGAGGATGGGCATGGTCATGATGACCTGCGGCTCTTGGCCGTACTCCGCTTGAATCGTGCGGCCCACGAGAAGATTAAATTTCTGGTCCGTGCCGCCGAGTTCGACATCGGCTTCCAGCGCCACCGAATCGTAGCCCTGTGCAAGGGGGTAGAGCAATTCGTGAACGGAAATGGGCCTCTGCTCCTTCATGCGCTTGGAAAAATCGTCACGCTCGAGCATGCGCGCCACAGTGTATTTGGAGCACAGGTCGACCCAGGCGCGGCTTGTCAATCTGCCGAGCCAGCGGTTATTGAAATCAACGACGGTCTTTTCGGGATCGAGAATCTTGAAGACCTGCTTCTTGTAAGTCTCGGCGTTGGCGGCCACCTGCTCGGGTGTCATCGGTTTGCGGGTGACGTTCTGCCCCGAGGGATCGCCGATGAGTCCCGTGAAGTCCCCAATCAAGAAGATCACCGTGTGGCCAAGGTCCTGGAAATGTTTGAGCTTGCGGATCAGCACGGTGTGGCCGAGGTGAATATCCGGCGCGGTGGGGTCGAAGCCCGCCTTCACGCGTAGTTTCTTGCCGGTCTTCTCGGCGCGCTCCAGCTTCGCGCGCAGCTCTTCCGCGCGGATGGTCTCCTCCGCGCCTTTCGTGAGATAAGCGAGTTGTTCGTCCAGTGTCATGGATGTATGGAATCCGTTCAGGGAAAATTCGCACAGAAATGATACCCGGTTGGGGCAGGTAGTGGTGAGAAAACTTTGGTCGCCCACATTCAGCAAGCGCGAATCTGATTCGTGCTCAGGAAATCGTTCAGCCGCCTGTGGGACCGTTGTGGCAGTCGTAGCAGCCGATCATGTAACCAGCGGGAAAGCTCTTGGTTGTATCCTCCGCTTTGAGGCTGCGGGCCACGTTGGTCACCGACAGCGGTGATCCTTTGTAGTCCGCGCCGTGGCAGTAGGCGCAGGCTGTATAGCCGCCATTCTCAGCGTAATTCTTGTGCTGATCGACCCAGCTCTGCCCGACACTGTGAATGCCGTGCGGTCCGCCGCTGCTGGACAGGGACGCGCCCGATCCGTGGCAGATTGTGCATTCCCGAATCTCCCCGGTGTAGCCCTGGAGAGCCAGCGAGTACACGTTATCGTTTGGCTGCGAGGTAGGATACTCAGCGTGAGGTGAGCCATGGCAGGCCGGGCAGCCGAGCTCTCCGTGGCCTTTGCTCATGCGGAAAAGGTGGGCGTTGGTAACAGGCGTGTTGGGGTTGGTGGCGAACCTTGTGTCTGTGGTAGTCCTCCATTGCCCGGTTCCATCAAAGGCGGTCGTGAAGCGCTCACTGTCGGTGTGGCAGTTCTGACAGGCCGGAAGGTCGAGCCATCCCCTCCGCGTCGATGAGCCAACCGCGCTGAGATTCCCGTGGCAACTCATGCAGGCGATGCTTCGCATTGCCCCGCGCTGGCACTTGGTGTTGACTCCCGGGTGGCAAAGGTAACAGGAGACGAAAGGTGACGTGGCGTTATCAAGCGTCGTCCCCGAGGATGGATTGACTACCGGGCCGTGGAACGAGTGCATGGCCTGGGTCAGAGCAGGAACCCCCGTCACGCCCGGCGCGGAGAGCGCATTCGATGCGTGGCACGCGGCGCACAGAATAGGCGTGCCTAAGGTGGCCGTCTGATAGAGACTCGCCTGGTAGGTATACCCTTTGGTTGCGAGTGCAGCTAAATAGGGAGCGATATCGTTTTCATCGTCGTGGAGCTTGAGGATGTTGAGCTTCACGTCCTTCGCAGGGTCCGGATCGTTCACCCAGCCGGCGGCAGGCTGAGCATTGGAATTGCTGCCGGAGGCGTGGCAGTCTTTGCAGCTCATTTCATCGCTGACGGCGAGAACCACTTTTGCTTCGGCGAGCACTTTGCCGGAGGAGTCTTTCGCTACAACCTTCGCCATGGGATAGGCGTTCGTGTTTCCGGCGTCATCGTAAGGAACCGTCGGAATGCCCACCGCCTCCCAAACGCTGAGCGTTGAGTTGTAATCAAGCGGATGCGGGGTCGTGCTTTGCACAGCCTTGCCGGTGAGCCCGACATCCTGGCTCAACGAGGCCAGGAAAAGTGCGCCTGCGTATGTCCAGAAATTCGTCTTATTGGAGCTGGAGGTGTTGATCGAACCTCCGGTGTCGGCTACGGCCTCATAAGTGAGCGTCACCCCGCTGGTGATGAGTTGTGCGGTGCTTCCCGTCTTGATTAGTTGCGCGCGGATCGTGTTGTAAGGAGGAAGGACGGCGAAAATCGAGTAGTCCTTCCCATCCATGCAATGCATTCCGAGTTCGCTCCAAACCACCAGCGCGTAGTCCGAGGATTGAGTTGACGGAGGATTGTTGGATGAATTGGAGGAGGACCCTGTGCCGCCCCCGCATGAAGCAAGCATCAGTCCCGACAGTACGGCAGAAGCACAAATTGTCTTCTTAACCATAGTAGCACCCCGGACAAAACGCACACCCAACTTTCACGGTAGCACACATTCATCCAATGTAAAGTGGACACAAGCACGGCCATAACACCATGAGGAATGGTATGCGGCAGAGTGATATAAATCAGAAATGCGCCTGATAATGCCCGAGATTCTGACCACTAGAGCGCGGTGTAAGGCCGAAAGGCCTACTTCTTCGCCAGAACACGTCGGCCTTCGATGCGGATCCTGTCCTCGACGACCAGGCAGACAGCTTCCGTGTAAATCCGATGCTCTTCCTTCAGGATACGCGCGGAGAGCGTTTCCACCGTATCGTCATCGAGAATGGGCACCACTGCTTGTGCCACGACGGGGCCCGTATCCACTCCTTCATCGACGAAGTGAACGGTGCATCCGGTGAACTTCACACCGTACTCGAGCGCCTGCTTCTGCGCCTCCACACCGGGAAACGAAGGCAGGATCGCCGGATGGATGTTCAGGATGCGCCCCTTGAATTCACGGATGAAGTAAGGAGTGAGGACACGCATGAAACCCGCAAGGCACACCAAGTCCACCTCGTTCTGGCGGAGCGCCGCCACGAGTTCGCGCTCAAAGGCTTCGCGTTCCTTTCCCTTGGACGGAATGCAGAGGGCGTTGAGTCCCATTTGACGGGCGATGGCGAGACCCGCGGCTTCTTCCTTGTTGCTGATGACCACGCCGATTTCAGCCGGAATTTTACCCGCCTGGACGTTGCGCGCGATGGCTTCGAAGTTCGAACCACGACCAGAAATCAAGATGCCGAGTTTCTTCATGGGCTTTCTCTCAGACCAATCCGCTGAAGGTGGCGAATCTCCCGATTCGCTGCGAGGATTCGTGCCTAGGCTTCGACGTATTTGACGCCCGGCCGGCCACGGACTATCCGGCCAATCATCCAGAACTTCTCCCGCTTCTTCTTGAGCGCGGCGGCAAGGCGCGGCAGATCCCGTTCCGCGACGACGAGCGCCATCCCGACGCCCATGTTGAATGTCCGCAGCATGTCGTCCTGCGGGACATTGCCGAGCCGGCCGATGACATCGAAGATCGGCAAAACCGGCCACGAACCGAGCCGAATCTCCGCCCGGCAGCCCGAGGGCAGAATGCGCGGCGTGTTATCCGTCAGTCCTCCGCCCGTGACATGGACAATTCCCTTCAGCAGCCGCGCTTTGAGCAGGGGTTCGACGACCGGCCAGTAACAGCGATGCGGCTCAAGCAGCACATCGCCGAGCGAGCACCCGAGCTCCGCCACGGGCTCGGTCAGGCTGAGGCCCTGCTGTTCGAGCAGAACCTTGCGCGCCAGCGAATAACCATTGGTGTGCAGACCGCTGGAAGCGAGGCCCAAGATGACATCTCCGGATTTGATTCTGCTGCCGTCGATGACCTCACGACGCCGCACGCAACCGACAATGCATCCGGCGAGGTCGTACTCGTTTTCGGGATAGAAGCCGGGCATCTCGGCGGTTTCGCCGCCAATCAGCGCGCAGCCCACGGCGCGGCAAGCTTTCGCCAGCCCGCCCACGATATCGGTGATGACTTCCGGATGGAGCTTGCCCGTGGCGAGGTAATCCAGAAAGAAGAGCGGCGCGGCGCCGTGCACGGCGATGTCGTTCGCGCAGTGGTTGACGATATCCAGGCCGACGGTCGTGTGGCGATTGAGCGCGAAGGCGATCTTGAGCTTCGTGCCCACGCCGTCCACGCTCGAGATCAGTACGGCGTCGCGGGGAAGGCCGGCGAGCGAGAAGAAACCGCCAAACGCGCCCACATCTTTCAGCACCCGGCGGCTGAACGTCTGGCGGGCGAGCTGTTTGATTCGGGCTTTGGCCCGGCTGGCAGCGTCGATATCCACGCCGGCGTCACGGTAGCGCATGAGATTCGCAAGACTTCGCTGGTTGAGATATGGGTCCTTGACGCATCCGGCTGAACCCGGCGCGCGGAACCAGAGAGCAGTATAAACGGATTAGAAGATTTTTCCAGTCCTGGACCAGCGCGTCTTGGTCAGGAAGTTCCAAGCGATGGAGAGATTGAACCGGATGCGGTCGCGGATCTCTTCCGCCGTCCAGTCCCGGGTTGGGGCGTCGTAAGACCAGTAGACGAAGAGCGGCTCACCCACCACCGCTTCCTCCGGCACAAAGCCCCAGAAGCGGCTGTCGAGGGAATTGTTGCGGTTGTCGCCCATCACGAAGATATAGCCGGGAGGAACGTGCAGCCCGTCCTTTTCGATGAACCGGGCCATCCCGCGCGCCCAGGAGGGGTCGAGTCCCCAGGCCGCCGGGAGAGTGGGAATCTGATCCAGTGGCGGGGGGAAACTGTCGTACAAGGGGTTAAAACGGGAGTACTCGTATTGGACGTAGGGCTCATCGAGGGGCTTGCCGTTCACGGAAACTCTGCGGTTCGTGATTTTCACAACGTCGCCGCCCAACCCGATGGCCCGCTTGATGAACATGACCGAGGGGTTGAGGGGGTAATGAAATGCCACAATCTCCTGCCGTCTTACGGACTTGAACGGTGGCACGCGGCAGGAGGTGTATGGCAGGCGAGGCCCATAAAGAATCTTGTTCAGAAAGACGTGGTCGCCAACCAGGATGGTGTTCTCCATCGACTCGGTGGGAATCACCGTGGCTTCGGCGATGAAAGTCCGCGTCAGGAGGACCAAAGCCAGCACCCCCGCCAGGGAGCGAACCGCCTCCCAGAAGCCGTCATGACGCGATTGTTTTTCGGGGGCGTGAGGCGGCGGAGGGCCTTCGGCTTCCTGTGACGCCTCGGCCGTGGGCTGGTTTTTTAGGGGGTCCATCTAATCTCTCTGCCGCAGCGCCAGGAGCGGCTCCTGAATGACCGTGGGATAATTGGCCGTGTAGCAGGCCAGGCAGAACCGGCCGTCGATATCGCCCACGGCCTTGCGCAGGTTTTCGAGCGAAAGATAACCGAGGCTGTCGGCGCCGATGTATTGCCGAATCTCCTCCACGCTGTGGGTCGATCCGATCAATTCCTTCCTCGTCGGGGTATCGATCCCGTAGTAGCAGGGCGAAACCGTGGGCGGGCAACTGATCCGCATATGCACTTCGCGGGCGCCGCCTTCCCGTACGATGCGCACGATCTTGCGGCTGGTTGTCCCGCGGATGATGGAATCGTCCACCAGCACCACGCGTTTTCCCTCCAGCAGGCTGCGGACGGGGTTGAGCTTCAGCTTGACGCCGAAATCGCGGATCGCCTGGCTGGGCTCGATGAAGGTGCGGCCGATGTAGTGATTGCGAATCAGGGCAATCTTCATGGGGATGCCGGACTCTTCCGAAAAGCCGGTGGCCGCCGGAACTCCCGAGTCAGGCACAGGTACGATCATGTCGGCATCGGCCGGATGCTCCTGCGCCAGAAAGCGCCCGAGCTGTTCGCGGCTGTCCTGCACGGAGCGTCCGAAGACCACGCTGTCAGGCCGCGAGAAGTAAACGTGCTCGAAGATGCACTGGGCGGTCTTGGCGGGGGGAGCAAAACGCAGCGAAGTGACGCCGCGCTTGTCGAGGATCACCATCTCGCCCGGTTCAACGTCGCGGATGGGCGTGGCGTTGATGAGGTCGAAAGCGCAGGTCTCCGAGGCGAGTACGTAGGCGCCGTCGAGCTTGCCCAGGGTCAGGGGGCGGAAGCCACGCGGGTCGCGAATCCCGTAAATACTGTCCTTAAACAGTGCCACGAGTGAATAAGCGCCGTCGACGCGATCGAGGGCGTCGGCCATCGACTCGGGCAAGCCGTTATGCTTCGAGCGCGCGAAGTAGTGGAGGATGACTTCCGTGTCGCTGGTGGTTTGGAAGATGTCCCCGCGGCTTTCGAGGTCGCGCCGGATGCTCGAGGCGTTGACGAGGTTCCCGTTGTGGCCGAGGGCAACCTGGCCCTTCTGGCAGGTCACCATCAGCGGCTGGGCGTTCTTCACCACCGTGTCGCCGGCCGTCGAGTAGCGGGTGTGGCCGATGGCGTAGGGCCCGTTCAGGGTTGCCAGTACTTCCGGGGTGAAGACCTCCTGGACGTGCCCCATCTCCTTGTGGCAGATCAGGCTCTCGCCGTCCGATACCGCGATGCCGGCACTCTCCTGACCGCGGTGCTGAAGCGCGTAGAGACCCAAGTAGACCAGCTTGGCCGCCTCGGGGTGGCCGAACACGGCAAATACGCCACAATGGTCGTGGAACTTGTCGTCTGGAAGAGAGATGGAAGGGAAGAGCTGCGAAGCCGGTTGCAAAGAATTCTCTCCGCGCCTTAGTGAAGACTCTCCACGAGATGTTCCGGGAACTCCCGCCGTCGCTGCCGCCAACTCGCCGACACTTCTCGCCCGCACAGCAAAGAGAGCAAGTTCCATTTTGCCCTTAACCGTGAATGGGTGCAACAGGTTTCTCCCGCAGGTCGTGTCACTTGTAGCGCCATCCCTCAGGGGGGATTTGTCCGGCTGAGGCCCGGCACCACACGGCAGTTTAGGACACTGTCCTCCCTCGAACGTCGCGCGGGGCGGCGGGCTCACCAGTCCTGGCAGGGGCGTTGCGGGAGGGGCGTGAAGGTGGCGCCGCGCTCTCGCCACCAAGCGCGCCATCGGGCTTGCAAGCGGGAAGATTCGGCGGCGGGCGCCGTCGCCGAGAGCGCGAACGACTGGCCCGTCAGATTCTGCAGAGCGAAGTTCGCCACCTGACGAACTTGTGCTTCCGGATCGTTCAGCATGGCGATAAGGGCGGGGATGGCGTCCTTGCTTTGCAGGTTGCGCAAACCCAGGATGGCATTGATGCGGTCATTGGTTGCCGCAGCGTGCAGCCACTGGAAGAGCGCCTGGTTCGCCCGCGCGTCATGGAAGAAGCCCAAGGCGCGAAGAGCGTCCCCGCGCAATGCTTCGGAAGCCCCCGGCAGCAACCCCAGAATGGCGGGGAGAAATCCGGAGTCGCCTTTCTCCGCGAGAAGCAAGACGGCCGTGGAGCGCACAGCATCGTCCTTCGCCGGGGCTTCCGGCAGCGCCGCGCTGCTCGTGGAGGCCGGCTTTCCCGCCGCGATGCGGAGAATCGCCTCCCAGGCGGCCGGGGTGCCCAGCCGGGCCAGCCCTTCAAGCGCCTGCCCGCGCTCCCAGCGGCGCTCCCCGGCCGGAGCGGCAGCCAGCCCGGTGAGCTTGGCCAGGAAGGAGTCTTGCGGCAGCATGGTGATGGCGACAAAGGCTTCCAGGAATCCTTCCGTGCCGGGTTTGTCCAGCGCCCTCTCATAGGGCTGGAAGGCAGCCCGCAGACCTTCCTCGGTCGTGGGCGCGACCTCGAACTGAATCTCGTCCACTGCTAGCGCGTAGGCAATCGGCGCGCCGGTGAATTGCTGCTGCGCGGCATCCAACCCCAGCAGCGGCAGCCGGCGCTCGGCGCGCAAGCGGAACTTGCCCGGCCGCCGAAAGCGCGCCCACTGGTTGATGAGCCAGCGCTCGGTATGGACTTGCCCGGGAGGCAGGCTGACCGACCCGTACACCGCCGTCCCCTTTGCTCCTCCGCAGCGCCGGGGAGCAGGGTCCGCCAGTTTCTTACCCGTTGCGTCCCGCACCGAGAAGCGGGGCTCGGACTCGAGTTCGAGATTGACGATGCGCGTCGGGTTGCGATAACGAAATGCGAAGGGCCGCGAGCCGGTGTTCTGAATGCTGAAAGTGCAAAAGATCGGCTCGCCGAGCAGGAAGGATTTCTTTTCCATCGCGAATCGCGCCATGTAACTCGCCTGGGCGCGCCCCGGCACCGGCGAGAGCGAACAGAGGATTCCGGCAATCAGCAAAGCCCGCCCAGCGTGGGATATCCTGACTCGCGGCAACAACCAGTTCAGATTTCGCGGCACCTGGTCGACGGCCATGCGCCAGCATCATACGTGAATCTGCTCCGCCCCGGGGCAGGATTCGTGGGGAAAATACAGCGCCGGGGCCGTCCGCGGGCGCTTCCCGAGAAGGCTCCCGGAGATAGCATTTGAACCTGCCCGCCTTGGGGAAGTAGCATCTAAGTCTCCGAAAGGCTGCAGCTATGACGCGATGGCGCCCGCGACCCCTTCTGACGATGGTTTACTTTCTCGCCGCGCTGGCGATGCCCGGCGTCGCTCGTGCCGAAACCGAGCTCTATCTCAAGGACGGGACGTTCCAGGTCGTAAAGAGTTACGAGGTCAAGGGCGACCGGGTGCGCTTCTACAGTGTGGAGCGCTCGGACTGGGAAGAGATTCCACTCGCCCTGGTGGACTTCGAAGCCACCGAGCGGGCCCAGCGCGAAGAGCAGGCCATCCACAAGCAGCAAGAGGCTGAGGCGCACGAAATCGACCGCGAGCGCTTTGAAAAGCCGGAAGCCGCCGGGGTGGAGATCGCTCCCGGCGTCCGGCTGCCCGGCGACGAAGGCGTCTTCGCCTACGACGGCCAGCGCGTGGTCCGAATGATTCAGTCCTCTGGCGAAGTGGTCACAGACCGGAAACGTGCGGCGCTGCTGCTGGCTCTGCCCGGCCCGCTCCTCAAGAGCCGCGCTTACGTGGTCCTGCCGGGGCCGGCGGCGGCCGTGCGCGTGATGTCCACGCAGCCGGTGTTTTATGTGCAGGCGAGCGGTGGCCTGGGCGCCAAGTTGGAACTGGTCACCGTCAAGCCGCGCAAGGAGTCGCGCCAGGTGGAGAGAGTGGAATGGCGTGCCGGCATCACCAAGCCCGCTGAACTGCGCGCCGCGGTGCCGCTGGAGCGCAGCGAAATCGCTCCTGGGGTCTTCAAGCTGACGCTCGCCAAGCCGCTTGACCCCGGCGAATATGCGCTCGGCGAACTGGTGCAGAAAAAGCTGAACCTGGAGCTTTGGGATTTTGGCATCGTGGGCGCGCCTTCCCATGTCGTCAGCGACAGCGAGCCGCCCCCGAAGATCCGCCGGTCGGACCAGGCGCCCAAAGATTGACATCCCCCAACGAGCCCGCCATAATCCGCTCGCGCCCTGGGCAGGGGGGCGACGGGTTCTTATGCGGATTCGAACTCTTTCATTAGTGCTCATCGTCGCGGCGATCATTTCGACGCCTCGTCTCGGGGTAATGGCGAGGCCGCACGCTGCGACCGAAGTGCGGGCCGTCCCTCTTGGTTTCAGTCCCCAGTCTTTTTCGACCCAGGCACAGTGGGAAAGGAAGTTCCTCCAGAGCATCAGCGCGGCGCACTGCCGGAAATACCTGCGTCGGCTCACGCGCGAGCCGCATGTGGCCGGAACGCCCGGTGACCGGCGCGTCGCGCAATACATTTTTGACGAGTTCCAGCGCGCGGGGCTGAAGCCGGAGATCGTCGAGTACCGCGTTCTGCTCTCCTATCCGAAGAGTATTGCGGTCGAGCTCGTCGAGCCCGTGCGCGTCAAACTCGCCAACCCCGAACCCGCAATCCCGGGTGACAAGGACACTCGGCCCAGCGATCCCATGACGAAGATGCCGTGGAACGGCTATTCGCCTTCCGCGGACTTCACGCGCGCGGTCGTGTATGTCAATTACGGCCGGGCTGAGGATTACGACCAGCTCGAGCGCATGGGCGTCAGTGTCCAAGGCAAGCTCGCGCTCGCCCGCTATTTTCACGGCTACCGCGGGGGCAAGAGTCAGGAAGCGGAGAGACGCGGCGCGGCGGGGACCATCGTCTTCTCCGACCCGGCCGATGACGGCGCCCCGCGCGGACGCGTCTATCCCCACGGCCCCTGGGGCCCGCTCGGCCATTTCCAGCGCGGCTCCGTGGTTTACGATTACATCACTCCGGGCGACCCGCTGACGCCCGGCTGGCCTTCCACGGAATCCGCGCGGCGGCTCGACCCGAGCGAGGTGAAGATTCTGCCCAGGATTCCGATGGTTGCGCTTTCCGCCGCAGACGCTCAGGAAATCTTGCGGCGTCTGGACGGACCCGAAGCGCCCCGGGAGTGGCAGGGCGGGCTGCCGCTCACCTATCGAGCGGGAGGCGGGGCGGCGAAGATTCATCTGGCCCTGGAGATGGGAAACCGCGCGACGCCCATATGGAACGTGATCGCGCGCATCCCGGGCAGCGAAGAGCCGGAAAAGCTCGTGCTCCTCGGCAATCACCATGACGCCTGGGTGTACGGCGCGGTGGACCCCGCGAGCGGTACCGCCACGATGCTCGAAGTGGCGCGCTCTTTCGGCAAGTTGCTCAAGCAGGGCTTTCGACCGCGCCGCACCATCGTGCTCGGAAACTGGGACGCGGAGGAATACACGCTGACGGGCTCGACGGAGTGGGGCGAAGAGTTCGCCGATGACCTCCGCAAAAACGCCGTCGTCTGCTTGAACGTGGACGCTTCAGCAAGCGGGCAGGATTTTTCTGTGAGCGCTGTTCCGGCGTTGGTTCCCGCCATCATCGAGGCCACACAAACTGTGAAGGACCCCGCAACCGGCCGAAGCGTGTACGACCGCTGGAAGGAAGCCCGCGCCACCCAGAGTGTGCGCAGCTATGCTGTGCCCGGCTCGGTCCCGGCTCCGGTGCCCTTCGGGCTGCTGGGCGGCGGATCGGATTACATGGTTTTCCTCCAGCACAACGGCGTTCCGTCACTCGACATGCTCTTCGACGGGCCGTACGGCGTCTATCACTCGCTGTACGACGACTTCCAGTGGATGGACCGCTTCGGCGATCCGGGGTTCCGTTATCACGCGGCGATGAGCCAGCTCTGGGGATTGCTCGCTCTGCGCTTTGCCAATGCCGAACTGATTCCCCTCGACTACTCGCTCTACGCCGGCGAGATCGCAGCTTACCTTGAGGGCCTGGAGAAGATTGCGCCAGCGGATTTCTATGGCGGCATCATCCCGCCGCTGATCGAGAAGTGCCGGTCATGGGGCGATGCGAACGCATCAATGAATCAGGAGCTGGAGAACTGGCGAACCGGCGCCTCTGCTGCTGTAGCGGCGGTCTCTGACCGTCGACCGGCGGCGGGGACACCGCCGCTACAACCTGCCGCCACCACCCGAATTAACGCAGCGATCATGGCCCAGGAGCGCGCCCTGCTCGTCGAGGAGGGAATTCCCGGGCGGCCCTGGTTCCGCCACTTGATCTATGCGCCGCTTTCCAGTTACGACGCGGAGACCCTCCCCGGTCTGCGCGAAGCGCTGGAAGCTCACGACCTGGCTCGCGCCCGCGCCCAGGCGGAACGCCTGGCGGACGCGCTGGATCGCGCCCGGGTGGCGTTAGAGGTCGGCGTGGGGAAGGCGCAGAACGCAGGGGGAGAAAACTAAGTCTTGCCGTTCAGGGTCTGCGTGATAACAGCCAACTGCGGCGCTGGTCCCTGAGCGGCGATCAGTAAGTCCGCCTGTCGCACGATTTCACAAAGACTCCTCAGGGTTGGGGGGAGCGTTGAGGTTGCCCTTTTCGTGCGCCCCCTGCTTGGCAGCGTACATTCGCGCATCCGCGACGGCCACGGACTGCTCCACGGATTGTCCGCGGACGTGCTGATGCAGCCCCAGGCTGACGCCGATGGAGATATCTCCGATGCGGTTGGCCTTGTCCCACTCGGTCACTCGCTGCCGGATGCGGTTCATGACCACCTGAGATCCTGCTTCATCGGTCTCCGCCAGCACGACCAGAAACTCGTCGCCGCCGTAACGCACCACGTAGTCCGAACCGCGCACGCACGCCTTCAGGATGCTGGCAATCTGGGCAAGGACGAAGTCTCCCATCAGGTGGCCGAAGCGGTCGTTCACGGCCTTGAAGTGGTCCACGTCGCACATGATCAGCCCCAGCGGCCGGCCGTTGCGTTCGGCGCGCGAGATCTCGCCCTGCAGGAGATCGCGCAGGAAACTGCGGCTGAAGACGTTGGTCAGCGAGTCAATCATGCTGGCAGAGCGGTCCTTCTGTGAGGTCAGCGTCTGCTGCAGGTTCAGCAGGCGGAGCTTCCGCACCTCCGCCTCGCGCCGCACCATGTAAAAGGCCAGCACCATCACCATCATCATGAAGACGAAGAGGGCCTGGGGAGGGAAAGTGATTGCCAGTGTGTTGTGCCGCCAGAAGCTGTCGGGGGTGATCAGGGAAAGGATGCCCAGCAGAAGGACCGCTGCTCCGAAGATCGCCAGGATCCGTACGTCGAGTTTGCGAGACTCGAGCTTGGAAAGCTCGTCTTGCAGGCGAGCCTGCGGGCCGATTTGTTCAATCCGTTCCGATCGCTCGTCCATGGAATTCCTGCCCCGGCGTGATGCCTCATGCCTGGGGCCACAGCGCACGCGTGCGCAGGATTATATGAGTTTGGCCACGGAATGCAAACCCCAAAACGCGCTTCGCCGCAGGAGCAAACCATTTAGCGCATCCACAAATCTATTCGGCGGGTGGCGCATCTATGAAGGGGGCGGCGGAGTCAAGTGTTTTTGTCCGTTCTTTGTTTTGTGTCGCGAGCGAGCAGCCCCCCTCAGTTGAAAACGGGGGGA
>Ga0315282_10003927_pt1 | contig 26316 bp, 21 predicted proteins | sample YL17G07_20_MG_FD_203693 | JGI IMG/M metagenome (GOLD analysis project Ga0315282, IMG submission 203693) | Sediment microbial communities from Yellowstone Lake, YNP, Wyoming, USA - YL17G07_20 | ecosystem: Environmental > Aquatic > Freshwater > Lake > Sediment | place: USA: Wyoming | collected... | reverse complement strand
CGTAGTTATTTAGTGAGCCACTGTTATTTAAGGAATGAAGAAAGAACCTTTAGGATAGATGGCATACTACACCTTGAAATCGTATAAATCAACTACTTAGGGATTTTTTAACGCAGATTTACGCGAATCTTCCGCCACAAGCATTGGCGGATCCGCCAATTATTTTGGCGGAAACGCAGATTTTCGCAGATAAAATTTAATCTGCGACCATCTGCGTGTAATCTGCGACCATCCGCGTTAAAGATATTTTTTAGAATTATGGCATATTGCATCTGGAAATCATATAAATTAAAAATAGAGCCCCTTTTAATTTTTTCAGCCTTAAAAAATGAGAAAAATTGCTTTTTCTTGGATAGCAGCCTGAATTCCGACTATACGCAGGGAAGATTTTCTTTTTTTGGCATAGACCCATTCTTTATCTTGAAGACAGGGGGCCAAAACCCTTTTGGAAAATTAAGAGAAGCACTAAATAAATATAATTTCTCTACACCACAAAAATTCCCTATTCCCTTTCCAGGAGGCGCTGTTGGGTATTTTACCTATGATTTGGGAGTAATCTTAGAAAAAAAGATAAAAAAAATTGCTAAAGAGGATTTAGGAATTCCGGATTGTTTCTTGGGGTTTTATAATACCGTAGTTGCAATTGACCATCTTAAAAAATTGCTTTATCTCTTTGCCTTAGGGTTTCCTGAAACAAAGCATTGCTTAGCAAAATCATTAGCTGACACTAATTTTAAAAAAGTTTATAATTTAATTTCTAAAGTTGATTCTTTTCGCAGCAAAAACAAAGAAAATAAGCTAAAGAGCGATATCCCCAATTTAGAATCTAACTTTACAAAAGAAAACTATCTTTTGGCCATTAAAAAATCCAAGGAATATATAAAAGCAGGCGATATCTATCAGGTAAATCTTTCCCAAAGATTTCAAACAAGGACAGGTTTAGCTGCTTTTGAAATTTATCGGCGCCTGCGCCAAATCAGCCCGTCTTATTTTAGCGCCTATTTTGATGCAGGAGACTTTCAGATTTTAAGTTCTTCTCCGGAAAGGTTCTTAAGATTAGAGGGCAATATAGTTATTACTCGGCCAATGAAAGGCACTCGGCCACGTGCTAAAGATAAAATAAAAGATAGAAAATTAAGGCAGGAGCTTTTGGAAAGCGTAAAAGATAAAGCAGAGCTGGTTATGATTGTAGATTTAGAGAGAAATGATTTAGGCAGGGTCTGTAGTTATGATTCGGTAAAAGTAACGCAGTTAAGGGAATTGGAGGAATATAGCACCGTATTTCAAACTACTGCTACTGTCCAAGGTCATTTACATAAAGATAAAGATAGGATTGATTTACTGCGTGCTTGTTTTCCCGGCGGCTCTATCACGGGTTGCCCTAAAATACGCGCTATGGAGATTATCGAAGAGTTAGAGCCAAATAGACGCGCTATTTATACCGGTTGTTTAGGGTATTTAAGTTTTTGCGGAAACATGGATTTTAACATCCTAATCCGCACAATATTAAAAAAAGAAAATCAGCTCTATTTTGGCGTGGGTGGAGGAATTGTGACAGATTCAAGGCCAGAGGATGAGTATGAGGAAACACTGGTTAAGGCCAAGGCAATGATTGAGGCAATAAAATGAAAAATTCTCCCGACAAAGTCGGGATCCCGATAGAACATCGGGAAAAATTAGAAGATATTATCTTCTTAAATAATAAATTTATACCAATAAAAGAAGCAAAAATATCAATTCTTGAACCGGGATTTTTATTTGGTTGGGGTTTGTTTGAGACCATGCGCTTATATCGAAATAAAATTGTTTATTTTGATGAGCACTTAGAGAGAATTAAGTTCTCTTCTAAATTAGTGGGATTACGAATTCCTTACCCTTTGCAAAAATTAAAGAAAATTATTGGTAAGGCAGTCGAGAAGAGCGGATTTAAAGATGCCTATGTGAGACTGACTTTATCTAAGGCCAAAAAAGGAACGGATATCTCGGTAATAGTTAGAAAATACACGCCGTATCCTGCCCAAAAATATAGGCAAGGAATTAGGGTCACAATTTCTTCTTTTCGGCAAGATGAGGGTTCTTTTTTAGCAAGGCTCAAGAGCGCAAACCGGCTTTTATATGAATTGAGTTATTCAGAAGCAAAGAAAAAGGGTTTTGCTGGCTCTATTATCTTAAATAGCCGCGGATATATCTCTCAAGGCAGCAGGAGCAATATATTTTTTGTTAAGGATAATGCCTTATTTACCCCTTGGCTATCCTGTGGATGCCTTAAGGGAATTACCAGAAGAGTTATATTCGATTTAGCCAGAAAATATAAGATAAGGATTTATGAAGGCAAATTTGTTCCTCAGGATTTATATCAGGCAGATGAAGTATTTTTCACTAATTCTTTGGCAGGAATTATGCCGGTTAAATCAATAAACGCTAAATTTATAGGTAAAGGTAAATGCGGAAAACTAACAAAATTTTTTATCGCAAAATACAACTGTCTTTTGAAATAAAAAAACCAATTCTTGCTATGGGTTCTCAGACAAAGAATACACTCTGTTTTGCCAAAGAGAATTTTGCTTATCTAAGCCCCCTGCATCAGGACTTGGCTAATCCCGGAGATTTTAAGAGTTTCCAGGAGGATGTAAAATATTTCCTTAAGAAAACCCCCAAAATTATTGCTTATGATTTGCATCCCGAATATCAATCCACCAAATATGCCCAAAAACTATCGACTATCGACTATCGACTATCGACTATTCAACACCACCATGCCCATATCGCATCTTGCATGGTTGACAATGGTTTAAAAAACCAAAAAGTAATCGGCGTAGCCTTTGATGGCACAGGTTTGGGCGCAGATAATACACTTTGGGGCGCGGAATTTTTAATTTGCGACTATAAAAATTTTAAGAGGAAAGCGCACTTAAGGCAGATTCCTCTTTTAGGCGGGGAACGGGCAATATCAGAACCCTGGCGTTTAGCAGCAACGTGGCTTTATCTAGCATATAAAGAAAAATTTCTGAATTTAAAAATTGAGTTTTTAAAAGGGACAAATAAAAACAAATGGAAGATTTTAAAGGATATGTATTTAAAGGGAATTAATTCACCCTTAGCCAGTAGCATGGGCAGGCTTTTTGATGCGGTAGCAAGTATAGTGTTAGAGAAATACGAGGCACGTTTCGAAGCAGAACTAGCTATAGAGTTAGAGAAAATAGCTAAAAGTTATAAGGTAGAAGTTAGAAGTTATGAGTTTAGGCTTATTAAAGACAAGGATGCCTATACCTTAGATCCTCTACCTATGTTTAAACAGATTATCGAAGATTTGAAAAGAAAAGTGCCTAGAGAAAAAATCGCCTATCGTTTCCACTTGACTGTAGCAGAAATGATTAAAATGATTTGCTTAATTTTAAGAAAAGAGTCCAAAATAAATAAAGTAGTTTTATCTGGCGGCGTATTTCAAAATAATCTTTTACTTCTTCAAACTTTAGATTTATTATATAAGGAAGGCTTTAAAGTTTTTATTCATAAGAATTTATCCTGTAATGATTCAGGTATTTCTTTAGGTCAAGCTATAATAGCTAATTTTTCCGTTGCATCTCCTACTGGTCACCAACGGGATCCCGCGCCGTGACAAAGATAATTGTAGCGGGAAGGAGCTAAATATTATGTGCCTGGCATTTCCCATGAAAATAAAGAAAGTTAAAGGTGAATTTGCCCAAGTAGAAACGGGCCGGCTTACGCGCACCGTTAACATACAGATGTTACCCGATGCTAAAATGGGGGATTATGTCATTGTGCACGCAGGATTTGCTATTCAGAGAGTAGATCCAAAGAGGGCAAGAGAGACGTTAAAGTTAATCGATGAAATACATTGATGAGTTCAGAAATAGAAAACTAGTTAAAAAGACAGCAGAGAGAATAGGGACAATGATGCCTACTCATGAAATAAATATTATGGAGGTTTGCGGTACGCATACACAAGCTTTTTTTCGATTTGGTTTGGATAAGATTTTACCAAATAATTTAAAACTTATTTCTGGTCCAGGTTGTCCAGTTTGTGTGAGCACCCAAGATTACATTGATACTGCTATAAAGCTTACTGAAAATAAAGATACAATTGTTTTGACCTTTGGAGATATGTTAGGCGTGCCTGGTACCCGCTCTACTTTAGAAAAAGAAAGGCCAAAGTTTGGTAATGTGCGCGTGGCTTATTCTGCTTTAGATAGCCTAAAGATTGCCAGGGCCAATCCCGGTAAAAAAATTATCTTTTTAGCCGTGGGTTTTGAAACCACTGCACCGACTATTGCTTTAAGTATTATGGCAGCAAAAAAAGAAAAATTAAAAAATCTTTTCTTCCTTTCTTCCCTAAAACTCATTCCTCCTGCTATGGATTTTCTGGTTAGAGATAAAAAACTAAACCTCAATGGTTTTTTATGTCCAGGACATGTTTCTGCCATAATCGGAACAGAACCATATGAATTTATTGCCAAAAAATATAAAATTGGTTGCTGTATTGCCGGCTTTGAACCTTTGGATATCTTAGAAGGAATTTATCTGCTTCTACAACAGGCAATAGAGAAAAAACCTTCTGTGGCAAACCAGTATGCGCGCGTAGTAACGAAAAACGGCAACATCAAAGCCAAAAATATAATGCAGAGAGTTTTCGCTGTATCAGATGCCTCTTGGCGAGGTTTAGGCGGAATTCCTAAAAGCGGCCTTAAGATAAAAAAGGAGTTTTCTCAATTTGATGCAGAGAAGGTATTTAGTTTTAAACGGGCAACGCCTGCCTGCCGGTCAGGCAGGGGCAACGCCTGCCTGCCGGTCAGACAGGGGCAACGGGCAACGAAATGTAGATGCGGCGATATCTTAAAAGGGTTGCTCTCGCCGCCAGAATGCCAATTATTTGCTAAGGCCTGTAACCCTGATAACCCTATTGGCCCTTGTATGGTCTCCAGCGAAGGAGCTTGTAATGCATATTATAAATATAGAAAATAACGCAAAGCGCAAAGCGCAAAGCGCAAAACTAAAACTTAAAACTCAAAATGTTAAATTCTATACCATCATTTTGACTCCGTTAGAAATTTTGTTTCGTCGTAAAAAATTTGTATTTCTAACGGGGTTAATATTTACATTTTGCATTTTGAATTTACTAACCGGCTGTATTCAAAAGGATGATTTAACGCTTGCCAGGGAATGCGTAGGGAAATACCAAATTTATTATCAACATGCAGTAGAGCGCTATAAAAAGTTAATTTCTAAAGGTCAAGACCTAGATAGATTGCATTTTGAACTTGGCCAGGTTTACTTTTCTCACGGAGAGCTTAATAAAGCGCAAGAGGAATTTAAAAAATCTAATTACATCCAGGCTAAGAAGCTTCTGGCAATTTCTTTTTATCATTTAGGCAATTTTAGCGATGCCTTAGAAATTTTTGATAAATATGAAATCTCTGATGACGAATATTTATTTTATCATGGCTTAACTTGCGAGAAATTAAATCTCTTTGACAAAGCCTTAGAGGTTTATAATAAAGCCAAAGGAGAAATTTTTAAAACAAAATCTAAAGAGCGTATGAATATTATTGAGAAACAGGCCGGATACCTGCATATAGAAGATATGGATGCCGAAACGAATAGAATGATTGCTAATGCCCCTGCCTTGGAGCAATATCCGCAGGCAGGCGCACTTATTTTGCTTTGTGATGAAAAAATTGAAATAACTGCTGAAGGGACAGAGGTTTCATATTTACATTATCTTATCAAAATCTTAAATGAAAGAGGCAAAGAAGATTTTTCAGAGTCCCACATAGATTATGACTCTACTTTTGAAAAAGTAGAATTAGAGTACGCCCGAACGATAAAACCGGATGGTTCGGTTGTAGAAGTAGGTAGTCGTCATATCCGGGATGTTTCCAAATATCTGGATTTCCCACTTTATAGCAATGCGCGTGTATTCATAATATCATTTCCTGAGATAGTAGAAGGCTCTTGTATTGAGTATAAATTAAAGATAAAACGCAGTCAGTTACTCAATAAAAAAGATTTTGTCTTAAGTTATCCTGTGCAATCTCATGAGCCGATTATTGCGGCAAATTTTACCGTTATTCTGCCAAAAGATAAACCCTTACAGATAAAAATTATTAATGAGGAATTTAATGATTTTGCTGCAAGTTTAAAACCTGATACTGAAGAAAGCAATAGCCGCTCGGTTTACTATTGGCAGTTTAAAGATATACCCGCAATCATCCCTGAATCCAATATGCCGCCAGATGTCCAGATAAATCCCACAATATTAATATCTACTTTTAATAGTTGGCAGGATGTTTATAATTGGTGGTGGTCATTGGCTTCTGGTAAAATCAAGGCAGATAAAGCGATAAAGGATAAAATTAAAGAGTTAACGATGAATAAAGCTTCGGATGAAGAAAAAATTAAAGCAATTTATAATTTCTGCGCACAAAAAATTCGTTATGTGGCAGTAGAATATGGCCAGGCAGGCCATGAACCACATTTTGCATCAGATATATTCAAAAATAAATACGGAGATTGTAAAGACCAGGCCATTCTTTTAGTTACTATGTTAAAAGAGGCAGAATTTATCGCTTGGCCTGTGCTGATTGCTACTAAAGAGCACTATAATTTAAATGTTGACTTTCCTTCCGTGCTTTTTAATCATTGTATAGCCGCTGTATGCTTAAAAGATAAGCTTATTTTCCTTGATCCTACAGCCCAGACTTGTTCTTTTGGCGACTTACCTGCAGATGACCAGGGACGCAAAGTTTTAGTGTTTAACGAAGATAAATATGAAATACAAGAAACACCTTTATATCCTGCCAACCACAACCTAATAAAACAACAGCTAAAAATTAAAGTAAATAAAGATGAATCGATTCAAGCACAAAAAATAAATTTTACTTATGGTTTCTATAACCAGGCACAGCGCTATTGGCTTTTGTACACCCAACCGGAGTTAATTCAAGAGGCCCTAAAAGAGAGAATACAAGATATATCTATAGGCGCAAAGTTAATAAGATACAAAATCGAGAACTTGGAAGACCTCAATAGGGCAGTGGTATTAAGTTATACCTTCCAAGGGCCTGAGTATTCTACTGTAGCAGGAAATCTAAGGATTATACCTCAACTAGCCGGCCTCGATACCTCTTTAGTAGCAAAGGATAAACGTAGATATGCCATTGACTTTAGTGTCTTAGATACTAAAGAGATGTATTTAGAGATTGAAATCCCGAAGAATTTTGTTATAAAATATATGCCTACCAGCATTACAGAAGATAGCCCTTGGTTAAAATTTACAGTTGAATATAAACATAAGGATAGTAAAGTTTTATTTAAACAAATAGTTGAATTAAAAAAGAATATAGTTTTAGAGAACGAGTACTCTAACTTTAAAAATTTCTATGAAGGCTTGGCCAAGAGAATCAAACAAAGGATAGTGCTGGAGAAGATAAGGTAAATATGGAAAAAAAAGGTTATTTGGGCAAAGAACGCCGAAGGTACTTACGCTTAGATACAGTTTTTCCTGTGCAGTTTCGCCTGGTTTCACTAGATGGAAAGCATTTCTTCTCAGACAGGTTACAGGGTTTTACTAACAATGTGGGTAAAGGAGGGATTTGTCTTTCGGTAAATAATTTAAACCCAGAGTCAGCCAGATTATTAAAAGAGCGACAGACAAAACTCTCTTTAGATATTGAGATGCCCATATTCGTAAAGGCAGTAGGCGCTTTGGCAAGGGTTACTTGGATAAGGGATGTTTCTGATGCACCTGGTAAATACCTAATCGGTTTAAGTTACGAAGAAATAAATCCGTTGGAAAATAAGAGGATTATGCGCTATGCTTGGACTAAGAAATTATTTATTCCAGTTACCTTAAGCATAATTCTTATACTGGCTTTAGGCTTTGGATTAAATACCTATATAAATGTAAAATTAATCAAGGGCAATAAAGCACTTGTGGAACAACTTATCAAAATTGTGCAGGAGTCAAGTATTGCTAAACAAAAGATAAAGCAGATAAGTAAAGAGAGGGAAGATTTACAGATAAAAATTCAGGCCTTACAATTACGCATCCAAGCAGTCGAAGATGAGAGAAAAGAGTTAGAAGAAAAGGAAAAATTAAGAGAGGTCAAGGAATCTGAGAAGATAAATGAACTGAATACCACCGTCGGAAAATTAGTCAAAGAAAAAGATTCTTTACAAGAAGAATTAATCCTGTTGCAGCAGAAGGAGAATAATATTACTGAAGGACTTCTGCGTTTAGATAAAAAAAGAGCAATCTTAGAAAAGGCGAATTTTGATAAAATGTATCAGTGGTTAAAGGTGCATCAAAATCCCCGCACAGGGCTAATCACAAGTTTTGAAGGAGACACTAATATTGCGGATTGGGCATTTATTTATGACCAATCATTGATTGCCCAGGCGTATACATACTTTTCTGATTTTGAGCGTGCGCAAAAAATATTAGATTTTTTTAATAGAAAAGCAAAAAGAAAAGACAGCTTATTTTTTAATGCTTACTATGCTAGTGATGGCCAGCCAGCAGAATATATTGTGCACAGCGGGCCAAATATCTGGTTAGGGATTGCCATAATGCAATATACACATAAGACCCAGGATCGGACCTATCTAAAGTTAGCAGAAGAGATTGCCGGCACAATTATTAATCTGCAGAATCAGGATCCGCAGGGAGGCATCCGCGGTGGCCCGGACGTAGAATGGTATTCTACAGAACACAATCTAGATGCCTATGCTTTTTTTGGTATGTTAAATAAAATTACTGGAAAAGCAGCGTATCTAGAAGCACGAGATAAGATACTGAATTGGTTAATTCAGCATACCTATGATAGGCTTGAGGTTCCGATTAAGCGCGGTAAAGGAGATTCCACCATTGCTACCGATACCTATGCCTGGTCGATTGCTGCTATAGGTCCTGAGAAATTGGAAGAATTGGGAATGAATCCGGATAGAATTATAGAATTTGCAGAAAATAATTGCAGCGTGGAAGTTTCTTTTACGCACCCAGAAGGAAGAACTGTAAAAATAAAAGGATTTGATTTTGCAGCCCAGAGGCACCTGGCAAGAGGCGGGGTTGTTTCTTCAGAATGGACAGCCCAGATGGTTATCGCTTTTAAGATTATAAGCGATTTTTATTATAAAAAGGAAATGGTGGCCAAGTCGCGCGTCTATGCTTTGAAAGCCGATGAATATTTATCAGAATTGAGTAATATGATTATCTCCAGTTCTTCTTCCTCCGGTCAGGGTGAGGGTTGTCTTCCTTATGCAACGCAGGATTTTGTAGATACAGGACACGGATGGATGACTCCCAAAGGTCGTGCCACGGGCTCTGTATCCGGCACTGCCTATACAATTTTTGCCTATTATAATTACAATCCTCTGGATTTAAAAGATTGATGGTTCGACTACGCTCACCATCAACCCTGAGTCCTTCGGCTCCCTTCGGTCGCTCAGGACGAATGTTGAGCTTGTCGAAGCTGAGCGAAGTCGAAGGGTTGAAAGATAAGCTGTATTTAATCTACCGCAAACTTTTTTCTTTTTTTGGAGCGCAACACTGGTGGCCAGGAGATTCTGCTTTTGAGGTAATGGTGGGTGCAATTCTTACACAGAATACAAACTGGTTAAATGTTGAGAAAGCAATTGATAATCTCAAGCAAAGTAAAGTATTAAAGCCACAAAGGCTTTACAATTTATCTAAAAAAAAATTAGCCAAATTAATTAAGCCTGCGGGTTACTATAATATTAAAACAGATAGACTTAAAAGTTTTTTGGGTTTTTTTCTTAAAAGTTATAATGGTAACCTCAAAAAAATGTCTCAAGAGAATGCATCGGATTTACGTAAACGATTACTTTCTGTAAAAGGCATTGGTCCTGAAACAGCGGATTCTATCCTTTTATACGCCTTAGATAAACCAGTATTTGTAATTGATGCCTATACTAAAAGGATACTCTCAAGGCACCATCTTATTGAAAGAGAGGCTACTTACGATGAAACACAGAATTTGTTTATGAGAGAGCTTAAAGGTGATGTGCAATTATTCAACGAATACCATGCCCTTTTAGTGCGCGTGGGTAAAGAATTTTGTCTGAAAAATAAACCGAGGTGCGATATATGTCCCTTAAAATAAATCACAGATTACACAGATTTAAATCGCAGATTACACAGATTTTTTTACTAGTTACTAGTTACTGGTTACTAGTTACTAGCTGTTATGCCGCACCTTGTTATGGAACAAAAATGCCCGAAAAAAATAAACTTTTTTCCGGTTTTGAATCTTATAGTCTTTTCAAGAGGTATTTAGAAGATAGCCACGGAAAATTAAGAAGCCAGCAGCAATTCTATATGATGTCCTATGGTATTTTTGATTGGTTCTCCATAGATTTAAAAGCCGGCGGTGGTAATATAAAACAACATCCTTTAGAAAGTGATGAAGTCGATTATCCCACGAACTTTGTCGGCGGGTATGGCCTGCGTTTAAAATTTTTTGAGAAAAATAATATGAAAGCGGTCTTAGGATTTCAGCATATCAGCGTGCATCCGAAAAGTAGAGATTTAGGGGATGTGAAAAATAAAGCAATTTTGGATGACTGGCAATGGTCTTTATTGGCTTCCTATGATTTTAAAAAAATTACGCCTTATCTGGGGACACGCTGGTCAAGAGTAGATTATATCCACGTGGTAGGAGACCAGAGAAAACGCAAGATGTCAGATGCTACTAAAAGTATCGGCTTAATCTATGGCTTGGATATACCAATTAGCAAAAAAATCTGGATTAATCTGGAAGGCTCAAGTTTCGACAGTGATGCCTTCGCCTGTAGCCTAAATTATAGTTTTTAATAATTATTTTGCGGGTGGCTTGGGTGTTTTCGAAGCCGCGTGATGCGGCGAGAAAATACCCAAGACAGGACCCGCAAAATAATTAAAGAGACATGGTAAATAGAGAACGATTGATAAAACTTACACAAAATTTAATCCGGATAGATTCGCAAAATCCTCCGGGAGATGAATTTTGCATTGCTCGGTTTGTAAAAAAATATCTGGATAATTTAAGCGTGAAGACAAAAATTTATGAATTTAAAAAGAGGCGGTCAAATCTTATAGCTACGCTGATGGGGAAAAATAGAAGAAAATCCCTCCTCATCAGCCCGCATTTAGACACTGTGCCTGCTGGTAAAAACTGGCATTTTAATCCATTTAAAGGGACGATTTCTAAAAACAGAATCTATGGTTTAGGCGCTACTGACTGTAAGGGAAACCTTGCCTGCGCATTAGAGGTAATAAATAGCCTTATTGAAGATAAGGCAGTTTTAAATTATAATCTTATTTTTGCAGCAACTGCAGATGAAGAAACCGGCTCTGGACTTGGCTTAATTCCCTTGCTTGACAAAGGTATTTTAAAACCAAATGCCGCAGTAGTCTTAGATTCCGATGATTTTAACATTATTGTTACACAAAAGGGGCTCATACATCTTAAGGCAAAGATTCAAGGTAAACGCGCACATGGTGCCTATCCTTGGAGAGGAATTAATGCCATAGATATTGCCATAGATATAATTAGGGAAATAAAAAAATATAGATTTCGTTATACAAAGAATAAATACTTAAGGCCGCCTACTATTAATATAGGAACTATAAAAGGCGGAGATAAGGTTAATATTGTAGCTGATTGGTGTGAATTTGAGTTGGATTTTAGATTTTTGCCCGGCATGTCTGCAAAAATTTTGTTAAAAGAGATCAAGGGAATTGTTAAAAAACAAATTAAAAAATTTTCCCGTAAAAGCGGGATGCCGCGCAATGCCGCAAAAATAGAAATAGAAGGGATTCAGGAGCCTTATTATATTGATAAAATGCATTCTTTGATAACCTATCTTACAAAGGCAATGCGTAAAATTAAGCTAAGGCCAGTGATAAAAGGTTCAGAGGGCGCAACTGTAATTACTTTTTTCCAACATAAAAACATACCTGCAGTAGCAACCGGTTTTGGTTCAGGCGGTTGCGCTCATATTGCGGATGAGTATGTAAAAATAAATAATTTGTATAAAGGTGCTTTGGCGTTGGAGGAGTTTTTAAAGAATTATCAATTTAGTTAATAGGGCTTCACAAAATTCGTTTCGCCCTTGATTACATGATTAAAATACAGATTACACAGATTTAGGGTATTATAGATTAGGTTTGGCAGCAAGGGCTGTTAGATAAAACCATACATGCTTTAATCGCTGCAATCTGTTTTTAAATCTCTGGAATCACGTATAATCCCTGATTATACGTGAAGATTATACGAGGAGTTAAATAATGGAGGGAATTAAAATTTATAAAAGACCAAAACTAAACAATCCTTATCTTATTGTGGCCTGGCCAGGTATGGGTGAGGTGGCATTTAAAGCAGCTAATTATTTAGTGGACAAACTTAAGGCAGAAGAGTTTGCCCAGATTCTGCCTGAAGAATTCTTCTATTTAACCGGTAGCCTGATTCACGAAGGTATATTGAGTGTGCCGCAACTGCCACAGAGTAAATTCTATTATTGGAAAAACAAAGGCGGCAAAAACGATGTTATAATATTTATCAGCAATGCCCAGCCGGATTTAGCCAAGGCAGAAAGCTACTCTGAAAAAATTATATATCTTGCGAAAGTTTTTAATGTAGAAATGGTTATTAGTTTTGCTTCCATGCCCCAACCTATTGACCATACACAGGAGCCCGGTATATGGTTTGCTGCGACCTGCGCAGAAATAAAAAATAACTTAAAAAAATATAATTTCAACATTTTATCCGAAGGCCAAATTAGCGGTATGAATGGTTTATTCTTAGGTATAGCTAAAAAGAAAGGCCTTAAAGGTTTTTGTCTTCTGGGCGAGATTCCGCTTTATACTATTCAGATCGAAAACCCCAGGGCTTCACAAGCAGTACTAGGTGCATTAGCAAAGATATTAAATATGCAGATAGATTTTACTGGTCTTATAGACCAGGCGCATATTATGGAAGGCGAAATTAATAAACTTTTAGATTATTTGAAGCTCGGTCCCCAAGCTCAAGCTGGACCGATTGGTGAAGAAGAAATAGAGAAAATTAAGAAGAGCCTTAGTCAACTCACTAAGCTTCCTCTTTCAGTAAAAGATAAGATTGAGAAACTCCTTGAGCAGGCAAAGACGGATATTTCCAAGGCCTCTGAACTAAAAACTGATCTGGATAAATGGAATGTATATAACGAATACGAAGATAGATTCTTAGATTTGTTTAGAAAAAAGAAGGATAAGGATAACTGATAATAGAAGCCATTATATTTGACCTGGGTAATGTTATAATTGACTTTAACCACAGAATTGCCGCGGAGAGGATCTCTAAATTTACAAATAAAACCGGTCAAGAAATTTATGACCTCTTTTTTGATTCCGAGCTTACTAGTCTTTTTGAAGAAGGCAAAATTTCTCCTCAGCAATTTTTTTTAAAAGTAAAAGAAATACTCAACCTGAAACTAAATTTTGATGAATTTATGCCCATTTGGAATGAAATATTCTTTTTAAGCGAGAAAAATACCGCTATATATAATCTGGCTTGCGCCTTAAAGAGTCATTATAGAATAGCGCTTTTATCAAATATAAATATTTTACATTTTGAATATATAAAAAAAACCTTCCCTGTCCTAAATAACTTTCCCAATATCATTACCTCCTATGAAGCGGGATTTAGAAAACCGCATCCGGAAATTTATCGCATAGCCCTTAAGGTTCTTGGAGTTTCTGCTGAGAATTGTTTCTATACCGATGACAGGCCAGAACTTATTGAAGGCGCCAGAAAATTAGGTATAAAAGGTTTTGTCTTTAAAAGTGTAGAGCAGTTAAAGAAAGACCTTCTCGGCTCAGGCGTAATAATCTAAATAAAAATGGGAAATAAAAAAATATTACTTGCTCATGGAAGTGGCGGTAGGTTGATGCATAACCTGATTAAAGAGTTATTGCTTAAGAAATTAAATAATCCAATTTTAAAAGAACTCTCTGATAGCGCTTTCATAAATTATAGAGAAAGATTGGCTTTTACAACTGATTCTTTTGTAGTAAATCCCCTATTTTTTCCTGGAGGAGATATCGGAAAGCTTGCGGTTTATGGGACGGTAAACGATTTAGTAATGCAGGCAGCTGTACCTGAATTTCTTTCTTTGGCTCTTATCGTAGAAGAAGGGTTAGATTATAAAATATTAGAAAAAATTGTAGACTCTATTTCTATCGCTGCCAGAAAAACTAGGGTATATTTTGTCACTGGAGATATAAAGGTGGTGGAGAAGGCTGCAGCAGATAAGATATTTATTAATACCTCAGGCATAGGCAGAATCATAAAAGATAAAAGACTATCCATAAAAAACATCTGCCTGGGCGATAAGATAATTATAACCGGAAGAATTGCCCAGCATGGTTTGGCAGTGCTGGCAAAAAGAAAAGAATTAGATTTGGGATTTAATATTAAAAGCGATTGCGCAGCTCTTAATGATTTGCTTATTCCTATACTTAAAAAAACCGATGCCATAAAATTTATGCGTGACCCTACGAGGGGCGGCGTAGCAACAACTTTAAATGAAATTGCTGAAGCCTCAAGGCTTGGGATTATTATCGAAGAGAAAAATATACCCGTATCTTTGAAAGTAAGAGCAGCATCTGAATTATTAGGTATAGACCCTCTATATATTGCTAATGAAGGTTGTGCGATATTGGTAGTAAAAAATACTGAGACAAAAAAAGTTTTAGGTTTATTAAGAAAACATCCCTTAGGCCGCAATGCACAAATTATCGGAACAGTAGTAAAAGCGCCTAAAGGAAAAGTAATATCAAACACCGTCCTTGGCACGCAGCGTATCGTCGATATGTTAACCAGCGAACCCTTGCCGAGAATATGTTAAGTTTTTGCGGGTCCTGTCTTGGGTATTTTCTCGCCGCATCACGCGGCTCGAAAACACCCAAGCCACCCGCAAAAGGATGTCTAATCATGCTATAAATTTTAGGGTTTTTGCTGGAGCGTGCATAAGAAAATTTTCGGCCCATATACTACGTTGAGTGCGCGAGAAATTACGGCGAGCTGCAGCCGAGCAGCCGTATCTTGATGGGTAAGGCACGAGCGGAAGCGAGCCGTAAACCGAAGCGCACGGCGAAAATTTTCAGCACGCGGAAGCAAAACTCTAAAATAAAAAGATAAATGAAAACTGACAAATATCAACGCAGGTTTTATCGGGATTGGGTGAATGAAAAAGATTTAAGCCTGACGCATATCTTAGAGAAAGAAACGGATTTACAGGTTCTTACCAATAAGCCGCTGGATAAAGATTTTGTTTTAGAAAAAATACGTGCGTATCGCTGGGATATTGAAAACTATATTGATAAAGATAGAAGATTTTTGACTGCCCTAAAACCAATAGCAGTGGAAGTTAATGCGCCAGGAATTGTAAAAGAAATGGCCAAACAGGCAAAAAAAGTTAATATCGGCCCTATGGCGGCTGTTGCAGGTGCAGTGGCGGAATTTCTTGGCAGAGATTTATTAAAAAGAGGCTATAGGGATGTCATTGTTGAAAATGGAGGAGATATATTTTTAAAAACAACAAAGACCCGTAGGATAGGAATTTATGCAGGCAAATCTAAATTATGGAATAAACTAAAATTAAAGATAAAACCAAAGGACACGCCTATAGGGATTTGCACCTCTTCCGGTACAATTGGACACTCATTAAGTTTCGGTTGTGCAGATTGCGTTATAATTTTATCAAAAATTGCATCTTTAGCAGATGTAGTGGCTACTGCTACCGCCAACCGCGTAAATTCTAAAAAAGATTTGTCCGCTGCTTTAAATTTTAGCCGTTCCATAAAAGGAGTTTGCGGCGTAGTGATTATATTTAGAAATAATCTGATGAGCTGGGGCGAGATTGAATTTGTAAAATGAGATTTTCTCGTCGAGAAATACCCTCCCCCCAAAAATTTATAAAATTTAAAAAATGCTTGACAAAAACAATATATTGTGATAAAAAAATAATGTTAATATAGTATTTTGAATAATTTTTTGGAGGTTAAATAGATTAAATTGGAAAAATAGGCAAGAATTTAAGGGCTCTAAAGTTTAAGGAGCCCTTATTTTTTATTTAAAATGAAAACCGTTGGTTTAACCTATGATTTAAAGACAGATTACCAGTTTAGAGAGAGTGATCCACCGGATGCCAATGCCGAATTTGACCATTTCTCTACCGTAGATGTTATTTCTAATGCGATAGAGGCCAATGGTTTCAATGTAAAAAGAATTGGCAATGTTTCTCGGCTCTTAGAGCAATTAGGCTCACTTGATGTAGATATTGTATTTAATATTTCCGAAGGCATAACGATTGGAAGAAATAGAGAATCCCAGGTTCCGATTTTGTTAGAACTAGCAGGTATACCGTTTGTGGGCGCAGATGCTTTAACTTTGGGCATAGCTTTGGACAAAATTATGGCAAAAAAGATTTTTATTTATGAAAGAATACCCACTCCTAAATTTTTTGAGGTAAAGACCACTAACGAATTAATAAATACCGACCATTGTAAGTTTCCTATGATTGTCAAGCCGCGTTTCGAAGGTTCCTCTAAAGGCCTAACCGATGATTCCCGCGTGAAAACAAAAGAAGAGTTAAAAAGAAGAATTGAATTTATTATTAATACCTATAAACAACCTGCATTAGTAGAAGAATTTATCTCTGGCGCAGAATTTACTGTAGCAATAGTTGGTAATGGCCCACCGCAGGTTCTACCTGTTGTGCAAGTAGAAATAGACGGAGAAACACAACTCAATAATAAATTCTATACTTTTGCACGCATTAGTTCTGATAGGTTAAAATATTTGTGCCCGGCGCCCATAAGTCCAGAATTGACTAAAAAAATCCAAGAACTCGCTTTAAGGACATGCCAGGCAGTAGAGTGCCGGGATTTTGGAAGAGTGGATTTTAGGGTTGATAAAGAAGGTAAGCCTTATGTATTAGAAGTAAATCCTTTACCGTGTCTATCTAGCGAAGATGTATTTATGTTTATCTCAAAAGCTATCGGCATTACTTACGAAGAGATGATCGGTAGGATATTAAATAGTGCCTTTAAGAGGTATAGCTTAAACTAAAAGTGAAGGTTGCCCTAACTTATAACCTTAAGAAAAAAGACGACGCAAAACCTCCTGATTATTACTCAGAATACGATTCACCCGAGACAATAGAGGCAATTATCGCGGCCCTCAGAAAAAAAGGTCATTCTGTTGAGGCCATTGATATTGAATATCCAAATTTCTTTTCTTACTTTCGAAAAAATTGCGTAGATATAGTCTTTAACATTGCAGAGGGTAAATACACAAAATTCCGCGAATCAGAAGTTCCTGCCTTATTAGATTATTTAAACATTCCTTACACAGGTTCCAATACATTTTCTCTGGCTTTAGCCTTAAATAAGGCGCTCACCAAGAAAATATTAAAGGCAGAAAATATTCCTACCCCGCAATTTCAGGTTTTTTCTACAGGTAACGAAGACCTGGACCCTGATTTAAAATTTCCTCTTATAGTAAAACCTAATTGTGAAGGTTCGGCTAAAGGCATAAATAAATCCAGTGTAGTATATAGGCGGGATAGCCTGTTTAAAAAAATCAAAGAGATAATAAGCGTATATAAACAGGAGGCCTTAGTTGAAGAATTTATTGAGGGAAAAGAACTGACCGTAGGAATTATAGAAAATGGTAAGACCACGGTTTTACCAATTTTAGAAATAGATTTTTCTAATTGCAAGGATAGCGGTGAATATTTTTATTCTTGGCGTATGAAAGAGTATCAGGGAAATGTTGAGCTTGGGCTTGTACCCAAATTTCATTGTCCGGCAAGGCTAGATAGAGAGATAGAAGAAAAGGTAAAGCAAGCCGCATTAAAGACACATCGGGCTGTGGGTTGTTTTGATATTTCCCGCACAGACATTCGTTTAGGTAAAGATAATGTTCCTTATGTATTAGAGATAAATCCTCTACCCGGTCTTAACCCGCATGAATCAAGTTTTCCATTAATGGCTTATGCTGCGGGTATGCAGTATCATGAGCTCATTGAGACGATATTGATGAGCGCCTATGAGCGCAGAAAGGGGTTAAATTGAGTAATCCAGTTCTTACGGAAAACCAAAAAACACAGCAAGAAACACAGGTTCGCAAAATCCAGAGACCCCAGGATTATCAGCAGATAAGTTTATTTAAAGATGTAAATCCTCTTGACTGGGAGGATTGGCACTGGCAACTGAAGCATAGAATTCGCACCAGAGAAGAGCTTACACAGGTAATCAAATTAACCCCTGAGGAAGAAGAGGGAGTAAAAAGGGCAAGCGGAAGGTTGTCTCTGGCAGTCACACCTTATTGGGCCACATTAATTGAGCCAGAAGACCCAACTTGTCCTTTGCGTAGGCAAGCCGTGCCTGTGGCTGCCGAGTCAATTATTTCACCCCATGAGATGGTTGACCCTTTAGCTGAGGACAGGGATTCGCCTGTTCCATATTTAGTGCATCGCTATCCTGATAGAGTTTTGTTGTTAGCCAGTGAACATTGTGCTATGTATTGCCGACACTGCACAAGGAGAAGATTGGTGGGTGAGCATCAAGAAGATAACTCTCCTTTTAAATTTGATAGAGCAATTGAATATATAAAAGCAAACCGTAAGATACGCGATGTGCTTATTTCCGGCGGAGATCCTTTTGTCTTAGAAGATGAAGAGATTGAAAATCTCATACAGAAAATTCGTTCTATTTCACATATAGAATTCTTAAGAATTGGGACGCGCGTACCTGTAACATTGCCACAAAGAATAACTGATAAATTGGTAAGTATGCTTAAAAAATATTCGCCTATTTGGATAAGTATTCACTTTAATCATCCCAAGGAGATTACGAGACGTTGCAGAATTGCCTGCGATATGTTATCAGATGCAGGAATGCCTTTAGGAAGCCAGACCGTGCTTTTAAAAGGCATAAACGATAGGCCTTTTATTATGAAAAAACTCATGCATGAACTCTTACAGATTAGGGTTAGGCCCTATTATATCTATCAATGTGATCCAGTAAAAGGAACACAACATTTCCGCACGCCTGTAGCAGTAGGTATTAATATAATAGAGAAACTCCGGGGCCACACCTCAGGTTATGCTGTGCCTATTTATGTTATAGACGGTCCGGGCGGCGGCGGGAAAATCCCCGTGGGACCAAACTATATCCTTTCCCAGGCAAAAGGAAAATACGTTCTGCGTAACTACAAAGGAAAAATCTATACCTACCTAGAGTAATTCTTTTTTATGCTTGACCCCTCCTTTTTAGTATTATATAATAACATTTCCTTTTTAAATTTATCAATAAGCTAAGGAGTATACGCATATGGATGTCCAGAATAAAAGAAATTTTATTCTCTTAGGCCATGCGCAGTCAGGAAAGACCACGCTTTGCGAAGCGCTCCTTTATTCTTGCGGCGCTACTACCCGAAGAGGCGTGGTTAGCGACGGCACAACTGTAAGTGATTATAGTTTTGATGAAATAGAAAGAAAAAGTTCTATAAACTTCAGCCTCTTATATTGCGATTACAAAGGTGTTCGCATTCAAATTATCGATACGCCGGGTTATGCAGATTTTTTTGGAGAGGTTATCTCTGGTATTCGCGCAGTAGATAGCGCAATTATTGTAATAGATGCCTCTTCTGGCATTGAAGTCGGAACTGAGCGGGCTTGGCAGATATTAGAAGAAGCCAATTTACCCTGCCTTATATTTATAAATAAGTTGGATAAGGAGGGCGTAGACCTAAAGAGGGCCTTAGTAGATATACAAAATATCTTTTCTAAGAAAGCTATCACGATAGAATCTCTAGATGATCCTAATCTGATAGAAATAGTGGCGGAGAGCGATGATAAGCTTTTAGAGAAATATCTCGAAGGGACAAAATTAACTGCTGATGAGTTAACTTTTGGCCTTCGCCAGGTAGTAATCAAACGTAAAGTATTTCCGGTAATTGCAGGTTCAGTTTTAACTGATAAAGGCATACCGGAGATATTAGAGGCAATTGTTAAGTATTTGCCTAATCCGCAAGAAGGGCCTAAGATAGAGGCGCAAGACCCTGCAGGGTCCGAAGAGAAAAAAGAAATTTTATTTAAAGATGATAGCCCGTTCTCTGCCTTTGTCTTCAAAAGCATATCCGATCCTTATGTGGGCCAACTGACATTGCTGCGCGTTTTCTCAGGTAAATTGTTAGCCAATACCGGTTTTTATAATGTAAATAAAAAAGCCAGGGAAAGGATTGGGCCGATTTATATTCTGCAAGGCAAAGAACAAAAAGCAGTTGAGTTTGCTTCTTGCGGTGACATTGTAGCTATTGCTAAATTAAAAGAAACCGCTACTTCAGATTCGCTCTGCGATGAAAAGGCGCAGGTTTTATTTACGCCGATTGTCTTTCCTCAAGCCGCGATTTCCGCATCCGTAAAACCCAAATCCCGCCAAGATGAAGAAAAGATTTCCGGAACACTAACTAAGCTTGCTGATGAAGACCCAACCCTCAAAATCAACCGGGACCCTCAGACCAAAGAGCTGATTATTTCAGGGTTGGGAGATTTGCATCTAACAGTAATGATCGGGCGTATGAAAAAAAGATTCAATGTGGAAGTAGATTTAGGGACCCCCAAGGTTTCCTATAAGGAAACAATTACAAAGAGCACTAAGGTTCAAGGAAAATATAAACGTCAATCCGGCGGCCGCGGCCAATACGGCGATGTCTGGATTGAAGTGCAGCCTTTAGAAAAAGGGAAAGGTTTTGAGTTTGTGGATAAGATTTTTGGCGGGGCAATACCCAAAAACTACGTTCCGGCCGTAGAAAAAGGAGTATTGCAGGCAATGTCCGAAGGCGCAGTCGCCGGATATCCGATAGTAGATTTACGCGTTATTATATATGATGGCTCTTATCATGAAGTTGACTCTTCAGATATGGCTTTTCAAATTGCTGGAGCGATGGCTTTAAGAAAAGCGGTTCAAGAGGCAGGGCCTGTTCTCTTAGAGCCGATAATGGATGTAGAGGTGGTAATTCCCGAACAATATCTGGGCGCGATCTCCGGAGACCTTAATTCCCGTCGAGGAAGAATTATGGGTATGGATATTAAAGGTAAATCTCAGGTTGCAAAAGCCCAAGTTCCCTTGGTTGAGATGTTTACCTATGCCAATGACCTACGTTCTCTTACCGGCGGCAGGGGCGCCTACACTATGCGCTTTTCGCATTACGAAGAGGTTCCGCATAAAATTGCCTCTAATCTAGTCAGTCAATACCAGGCAACCAAGAAACAAGCAGAAGAATAATCTGATGAAGATAGCTGTAATTTCCATCCCCCAAATACCCCCAGGAAAGCATAATATTAAAGATAGCCGACTTGATCTTATAGAGGAATCATTTAAGTCCCGCACCAAGGCCTATGCTTATGTTGAATTAATAGATGAATCTAAAGTTGCTGAGGCGGATGTAATCTTGGCATCTGAGGATGCCAGGTTAGATTTAATCTTAAAAGATTTAGAATTTGTTACAGCAAGGCTAAATCAGGTAGAAAGCGAATCTGAAAAGAAGTTATTGGCTGAATTTAAAACCACATTAGAAAAAGAGGCATTTCTTTCTGGGTTAATTTTAAGCGAAGAGGATAAAAAGGCAGTTTCGCATTATGGATTACTGACACTAAAGCCCATTTTCATTGTAACTAGCGATGAATTACAGGATTTAAATAAACTTATTGTAAAGGTATTAAAAGATACCGGCTACATTACTTTTTTTACTGCTAATGAAAAAGAGACAAAGGCCTGGCTTATAAAATCTTCTACTACTGCCTGGGAGGCAGCCGGTAAAATACATACAGATATTCAAAGAGGCTTTATCCGCGCAGAGGTAATCAGTTCAGAGGATTTGCTTAAGCAGGGAAGCGTGCATCAGGCAAAACAGGCTGGAGCATTGTATTTAGCGCAAAAGGACCATATTGTCAAAGATGGAGATTTGATACATTTTCGTTTTAGTGTATAGGGAGAGGTTTTTATGGTAAAGATAAAACGTGCTTTAATTAGCGTCTCTGATAAAGCTGGAATTTTAGAGTTTGCTCAGGAACTAAATAAATTGGGAGTTGAGATTCTTTCTACAGGAGGGACAGCAAAATTACTGAGGGATAATGGTATTTTAGTAAAGGAAGTATCAGAATATACAGGATTTCCGGAGATGCTGGATGGAAGAGTAAAGACTTTGCATCCTAAGATACATGCTGGGCTTTTAGCTCTCAGAGATAATAGCCAACATATGGAAACCTTAAAAGAACATAATATTGGTCTTATTGATATGGTAGTAGTGAATCTTTATCCTTTTGAGAAAACTACCCAGAAGCCCCAAGTTACCATAGAAGAAGTAATTGAGAATATTGATATCGGTGGACCTTCGATGTTACGCTCAGCAGCTAAGAATCATCAGTCTGTGGCAGTTATTTGTAATCCTAATCGCTATGGTCAAGTTATCGGGGAATTAAAAAAAAATAAAGGAGCTTTATCTAAAAGATTGATGCGGGATTTAGCAATTGAGGTATTTAAGCGCACGAGTCTTTACGATGGTGCCATATACGAATATTTAAATAAATGGGTTACAGGTCGCAGGTCGCAGGTCGCAGGTTTTCCTCAAGACTTAATCTTAGAGTTTACTAAATTGCAGGATTTGCGTTATGGCGAGAATCCGCATCAGCAGGCAGCATTTTATAAAGAGAAAGGTAAGACTAAGGGCTTAATAAATTTAAAGCAACTGCAAGGCAAAGAATTATCTTTTAATAACATTCTAGATTTAAACTCTGCTTTTGAATTGGTTAAAGAGTTCAGTAATCCTGCCGCAGTAATTGTCAAACATAATAACCCTTGCGGTGTGGCTGAGGATAAAACTTTGGATAAGGCATATTACTTGGCTTGGAAGTGCGATTCGCTTTCTGCGTTTGGTGGTATTGTGGCTTTAAATAGAAAGATGGATTTAAAAACCGCAAAGGCTATTGCTAAAAGTGGTTTCTTAGAGTGTATCATTGCCCCGGGGTTTGATAGAGAGGCACAAGAATTATTTAAAGACAAAAAGAATCTGCGTCTTCTGGAATTAAATGATTTAAACCCTGTTAAAGAGTTTGATTTTAAGCGCGTAAGTAGTGGTCTCTTATTGCAGGATAAGGATTTAGATACATTAGATCCTAATAATTTAAAAGCCGTGACTAAAAAGAAGCCTACAAAGAAAGAAATGGAAAGCCTTATCTTTGCCTGGAAAGTAGCCAAACACGTCAAATCTAATGCCATTGTGCTTGCACAAGGCACAAAAACCGTGGGTATTGGCGCAGGCCAGATGTCACGCGTGGACTCAGTTTATATCTCCACCAAAAAAGCAGCTAAATTAGCCAAAGGCGCGGTGCTTGCCTCTGATGCCTTCTTTCCCAAAGAGGATGCCATACAACTTGCCGCCAAATTTAAAATCAAAGCCATAATCCAACCCGGCGGCTCCATTGCAGATGAGGCAATAATTAAAATGGCGGATAAATACAAAATCGCCATGGTGTTTACCGGTATCAGGCACTTCAGGCACTAATCCGTTAGCCCGTTATCCCGTTATCCCGTTATCCTGTTGAACGGGCAAACAGGCAAACAGGTAAACGGAAAAATGACCTACCCAGAAGCCATTAAATATCTAGAATCCTTTATTAACTACGAAAAAATTCCTCAATGGCCTTATGAGGAGTCTTTAAAGTTAGAACGTATTAAAGACTTTTTAAAGGCAATCGGAGATCCCCAGGTTAGCTTAAAATGCCTGCACATTGCTGGCACCAAGGGCAAAGGCTCAACCTGCGCCTTTCTTACCTATATATTAAGGGAAGCTGGATACAGGGTTGGGTTGTATACCTCCCCTCACCTTTCGGATTTTAGGGAAAGAATAAGGATATTACAGGCAGCAGGCAGCAGGCAGCAGGCAGCAGGCGATTTTGAGGGGATGATTACTAAGAATGACTTTGTAGAATTGGTGGATAGATTAAAACCCTCTATAGAAGAATTCAACAGAAATTCAAAATACGAACCACTTTCTTTTTTTGAAGTTTATACAGCTTTGGCTTTTCTTTATTTTAAAGAAAAAAAAGTTGATTTTGCGGTTTTGGAAACCGGGCTTGGCGGCAGGTTAGATGCGACAAATGTAGTTGAGCCTTTAGTTTGCGCAATCACCTCTCTAAGTTATGAACATACGCAGAAATTAGGTAATACCTTAAGGGAAATTGCGAGGGAGAAAGCAGGAATTATTAAAGTTAACCCGTTAGCCAGTTCGCCAGTTCGCCAGTTAAACCGGCAAACCGGCAAATGGTTCGACAAGCTCACCATCCCGCGAACCATCCCGAGCCAAGTCGAGGGACCGGCAAACCGGCAAACTTTAGTCGTAATCAGTGCTCCTCAAGAAAAAGAGGTAATCGAGGTAATCAGGAATAGATGTAAAAAAGTAGGCGCAAGGTTATACGAGGTCAATAGAGATATATTTTATGAAAAGACCGCCACAGGTTTCAATATAATGGGAATGTTTGGGGAATATCCGAATTTAGAAATTAGACTTTTGGGAGAACATCAATTTGTGAATGCCAGCGTTGCAATTGGTGTCGTTGAGGCATTACGCTTCTATGGTATAATCGTAGGAGATGATTCTCTAAGGAGAGGGCTTTATAATACTGTATGGCCAGGCAGGGTCGAGGTTATATCGAAAAAGCCGCTTGTGGTTTTAGATGGTGCGCAGAATGTTGCCTCAAGCCATGCCTTAAAAGAGGCGATTAAAGAAAATTTCAAATATAGAAAATTAATTCTGGTATTAGGTGTTTCTAATGATAAGGATATTAAAGGAATTTGCAGGGAGTTAACTGAATTAGCTGACGCCGTTATTTTAACACAGGCATACAATCCGCGCGCAACTGAACCAGAGGCCTTAGCCAATTATTTTAAAGGTAAAGAAATATATTTAACAAATAATGTAAAAGAAGCCATAGATTTAGCGAAGCAAAAAGCTGACTCAAAAGACTTGGTTTTGGTGACGGGGTCGTTGTTTGTGGTGGGTGAGGCAAGGGAATTATTTTTAGCGGGTCCTGTCCCCGCCTCTGGCGGGGCCTCCCGCTAAAAATATTATCTTAAGTTTTATATATGCGTAATCTAAATTTAACTGATACTATTGTTGCTATTGCCACACCCGTCGGAGAATCTGGCATAGGCATTGTGCGTATAAGCGGAAAAGAGGCATTACCAATCACGGATAAAATTTTTGTCTCTAAGGACGGCAAGGCCCCCTCCACTTTTAAGACTTATACGACGCATTATGGATGGATTGTTAATCAGTTCGCAAGTTCGCAAGTTCGCAAGTTCGCAAGTTCAGACTTACGAACTAACGAACTAACGAACCAGCGAACTGAAATTGTCGATGAAGTTATCTTGACCGTAATGCGTGCACCTAAATCTTACACCAAAGAAGATATCGTTGAAATAAACTGCCACGGTGGGATTGTGGCTTTGCGTAGAGTGCTAGATTTAGTTTTAGAAAATGGGGCGCGCATGGCTGAGCCAGGGGAATTTACCAAGCGCGCATTTTTAAACGGAAGGATTGATTTAGCCCAAGCAGAAGCAGTTTTAGATATAATTAAAGCAAAAACTGATTCTGCCTTAAAGGTAGGAATTGAACAGTTAAAGGGAACTCTATCTAGGGAAATAAACAAAATCCGCAATAAACTTCTAGAAGCCCTTGTTGTTTTAGAAGCAAATATCGATTTTCCTGAAGAACAAATCGGGCCGGCGGAATTAACTTCCATCCATCAGAGGTTAAAAGAGGCCAATAATGATTTGACAGGAATCATTAACAGTTCTCATTTTGGTAGAGTCCTTCGCGAAGGATTAAACGTAGTTATCTGCGGCAGGCCTAATGTGGGAAAATCTTCTCTTTTAAATGCCTTATTAAAACAAGAACGTTCTATTGTCACGGCCATTCCTGGCACAACCCGGGACACAATCGAAGAGATTATCGACATAAAAGGCATTCCTATCAGGATTGTGGATACTGCCGGGATATTAGAACCGCGGGATTTAATCGAGAAAAAAGCAATACAGCGCACAAAAAAATACATTGATACTTCGGACCTGGTGATTCTTTTATTTGATGGAAGCCAAGGAATAAGTAAAGGCGACCAGATTCTTATTAAAAAATTAAAGCAGAAAACTGTGCTGGCAGTGATAAACAAGATAGATTTAAGACAAAAGGT
>Ga0315282_10003926_pt1 | contig 26316 bp, 16 predicted proteins | sample YL17G07_20_MG_FD_203693 | JGI IMG/M metagenome (GOLD analysis project Ga0315282, IMG submission 203693) | Sediment microbial communities from Yellowstone Lake, YNP, Wyoming, USA - YL17G07_20 | ecosystem: Environmental > Aquatic > Freshwater > Lake > Sediment | place: USA: Wyoming | collected... | reverse complement strand
GCGGACTCGGTCCTTTTGGCGGCGACCCCAAGGTGAACGCTGAAGCGTTGAAACACGCTGGCATTAACAGCGTCTTCTATGTTTCCCCGCTTACTGCTCATGAATGGCAATCCTGGAGACGAAGCTTACATGAATTCGCACCACTTCTATTCAAAAACTAAAAGAGAAGAATTATGAAACAGCACTTAATTAGTTTAGTTTTACTACCGACTTTATTAGGGTCGTTGTGTTTGGCGCAGACAGACCAGCCAACGATAATAGAAGACTTCAGACCTTCGACCTTAAATCAACCCGGTCAGGAGTACCCGCAGGTCAACTCGCAAGGCTATGTACGATTCCGCATCGTAGCGCCTCAAGCCCAAAGTGTCAAAGTGAGCCTGGGGACTGGGTGGACGCGGTGGTACTACCCTCACAAGGGCTGCGGATAGCTCCTGGATGGGCACCACGGCAGGGCCTCTGGATAAGGGTTTTCACTACTACCGTCTTACGATTGACGGGGGAACATTTAATGATCCCGGCACATTGAACTTCTATGGTTCTACTCGTTGGGAAAGCGGTATCGAAATTCCCGCTCCGGATCAGGACTTCTACGCCCTCAAGGACGTTCCCCACGGCAGAGTGCAGCAGATTCTCTTCCCCTCCAAAAGCACAAACACCTCACGCCGGGCTCTTGTCTACACCCCAGCGGAGTATGACAAGGATCAGACGAAACGCTATCCGGTGCTGTACCTGCAGCACGGCTGGGGTGAGGATGAAACTGCCTGGAGTAAACAGGGTCACGTCAATCTAATCATGGACAACCTGATCGCTGAAGGCAAGATCAAACCCTTCCTCATCGTGATGACCTACGGCATGACCAACGACATCAAGATAGGCGGTCTCAGAAATTTCAAGATCGGTCCATTTCAGACTGTTCTCGTCGACGAGTTGATTCCCTACATTGATGCCAACTTCCGTACACTCTCTGATCAACCCCATCGTGCCATGGCAGGACTCTCCATGGGCGGAATGGAAACCAAGATGATCACCATGGCTAACCTCGACAAATTTGCTTGCATCGGTCTCTTCAGCGGCGGAACTTTCTCCATGGATGATGTCAACAAAACGCTTGGTTTCAAGGAGAAGGTTAAGTTGGTTTTCGTTAGCTTTGGCAGCCGCGAACTCGGCGGCAACCGCGACGGCAGACCAAGCATGTTTGGCGGCGATCCAAAGGCGAACGCCGACACGTTGAAACAAGCCGGTATTAACAGTGTCTTCTATGTCTCCCCGGAAACAGCCCATGAGTTCCTGTCCTGGAGACGAAGCCTGCGCGAGTTCGCGCCGCTTCTTTTTGAGGATTGAACAATTGGATCTATAAAATTGATATCGCCAACAAGTGCGACAATAGCAGAGCTGTGATCAACGTACAATCCAAAACTGATTGAGTCCTGAACTGATATTCCTCTCGAGGTTTTGAGCGAATTGGAGACCGCCTGGTCTCATTCTTGCCACAGGCCCTCTGCGTAACTTGCATTATTATCCCTGAGAAAGGTAAATGGCTATGAAATGTAGAATTGCGTTTTTTCTATTTCTGTCCGCTGCAGGAACAATTGGCAAAGCCTCAGGTCAGGCTCAAGAGCAAGGTTTTCAGCCCACCTTTTCATCGTTGGAGAAGTCGAACCCTGTCCCCGAATGGTTCAAAGATGCCAAGTTCGGCATCTATTTCCACTGGGGAGTTTACACAGTTCCGGCTTTTGCGAACGAATGGTATCCTCGCAGCATGTACATCAAAGGATCTCCGGAAAAAAAACACCATACAGAGATCTACGGGGATCCGGCTCGGTGGCCATATAACAATTTCATGACGGGAGCAAAGGACAAGCAAGGGAATTTCGTTCAGTTTGCACCAAGACTCAAGTCAGAAGGTGGCAGATTCGACCCTAAAGAATGGGCGCAGCTTTTTGCTGATGCAGGGGCTAAATTTGCAGGCCCGGTGGCTGAGCACCATGATGGCTTTTCGATGTGGGCAAGCAAGGTTAATCCTTGGAACGCAAAAGAGATGGGGCCGAAACTTGATTTGGTAGGTCTGCTCGCGAACGCCATCCGCAGAAAGAATATAAGAATAATTCTTTCCATGCATCACGCATTCAACATTACCGGATATTATAATGTTGTGCCTCAAACAAATGATCCAAAACTCCAAATGCTTTTCGGGCAGCAGGGAAAAGAAAAAAACGAAGCCTTTTGGTTAAGTAAACACAAGGAGATCATAGACAATTACAGACCCGATATCATTTACCAGGATTTCAATTTGCATGTTATATCACAATCTGTTCTCCTTGAGTTTTTGTCGTACTATTACAACAAAGCAGCTGAATGGAAGAAAGAAGTGGTGGCCACATTCAAAGATGGTTTGAATGACAAATGCGCTGTTCTGGACTACGAACGTGGAGGTCCCCCCGATATCACAGACAATTATTGGCTTACCGATGATGCAATCAGTTCCTCAAGTTGGTGCTACACTGAGGGAATCGGATACTATTCAGAGAAACAGATACTCCATAGCTTTCTAGATAGGATAAGCAAAAATGGGAATATGCTTCTCAACATTTCTCCAAGAGCTGATGGTACAATACCTCAGGAACAAAAGGACGTGCTGCTTGCCATGGGGGCTTGGCTCAAAAAATATGGTGAAGCGGTGTACGCAACACGCGCATGGGAAAAGTACGGAGAAGGCCCGACGAGAATGGGAGCTGCTTTTGGAATCATGACAGCTCCGGCTGAAGGAACAGCTAAGGATGTTCGCTATACCAGGTCGAAAGATAACACGACGCTGTACACGATTTTGCTTGGTTGGGATAAAGGTCAGAAAGAAGTAATACTCAAGTCATTGTCTTCCGATAGAATCGACTGCAAAAACCTGAAATCTATTGAACTTGTCAATGGCGAGGCTGGAAAATACCTTCCATTGACTTTCAAGCAGGATACGGAAGGATTAGTCATTGCTTTGCCCGAACGATCGTTCGAAGAACTCGCATACGTCCTGAGACTCAGCTTCGATGGCAGAATTCCACCACTCGACAAGTATGCTGACCTTAACTGTGCTCCACATTATTACCTCGTCCCAGGTGATAACACAGGCAGTTTGGTGCTTGGTTCAGACTTAACACTGACTGCCAAAAGAAAAGACCCTGCAACCCAATGGAACTTGGGATCCGTAGGAAAAGGTCTCTATAAGATTCTGAACCGTGAAGATAGCAAAAAGGTCTTTGAATGCAGTACTTCGAGTCATGATCTTGTGATTTCGAACTTTGCAAGTCAGGACAATCAAATTTGGAAAATAGAAAATGCGCATAATGGATTGTTTAGAATTTCTAATAAGCAATTTCCAAATCTCATGTTATCTGCAAATACTCCTCTCACTGAGGGGAGTAGAATAGGATTGCTCAATTCGGGAAATTCTTTTTCTTTTGGCTGGAAACTCATCGAAGTCTGCGAAATGAAGCAGGAAGCTTTCAAACCGCATCATATTCCGGGAACAATAGAAGCTGAAGACTTCGATATCGGCTGCCCCGGTGACGCCTACTATGACAGGGACGATATTAACGAAGGCGGGCAATATCGCCTTAACCAAGGTGTGGACATTGAAAAATGTGCCGTCGGTGGTTATAACGTAGGCTGGACACATGCCGGAGAATGGATGGCATATACAGTCACTCTCAGTCAATCTGCATCATACAAGATTGCATTCTATGTGGCATCAGCTTACGACAGCGGGAAGTTGCATCTCGAATGTGACGGCGTAGACAAAACGGGCATTATCTCAATCCCTAATACTGGAGGATTCCAGAACTGGGAGGTTGTAAGAAAGACAGCAAGACTTGATGCCGGGCAGCACGTGCTGAAACTGGTTATTGACGGTGATCTCTTGAACCTCGATAAAATGGTCTTTGATGAAACAAAATAATCGGCATAAACTGCCTACTTGCTTGTCAGGGCAGTCCCGAATTCATCACAAATAGAAGGGCAACCATAATGAAAAAGACAATTCTGTTCCTATTGCTTGTTCTCCCATTTCCGTTGTCTGCTCAAACAGCAAGAATCAAAATTGATGTTGACAGGACAATAGGTGAGATTGACCCGAAAATCTACGGCGTGTTCATGGAACCTATCGGATTCAGCGGGAGAAGAATGGGCTTGCCAGACACCGCTGTCTTCAACACCATGTATGGAAATTTATACGATCCGTCCTCACCGCTTGCAGACAAGAACGGATTCAGGAAAGACTATATTGAAGCAGCAAAGGAATGCAAAGTAACAAACATGCGCTGGCCGGGGGGAAATTTCGTTATGGCGTATAACTGGCAGGACGGCATCGGACCCAAGGATAAGCGCCCTGTTCGCAAAAACATTGCATGGAGCGGGATTGATAATAATCATGTCGGTACGGATGAGTGGATTGAATTGAATAAGGCGATAGGGAGTGAAAACGTCATATGTACCAACCTAGGTCTTGGCACGATAGACGATGCACGCTACTGGGTTGAATACTGCAATGTTCCCAAAGGGACCTATTATTCCGATTTACGCATCAAGTACGGGCATGAAAAACCGTACAGTGTAAAAATATGGGATCTCGGCAATGAAGTTGACGGCTCGCCTTGGGAACTCGGCCATAAGACCGCCGAAGAATACGTCAGGTTTGGGCGGGAAGCCGCCAAGGCAATGAAAGCGACGGACAATACAATAAAATTGGTTGCTTCCGGATCATCGTACTATGAGAGCACCGGCCAGTGGGTTGAATGGAACCGGAAAGTGCTTACGGAGCTCGGAGATTTGATTGATTACATTTCCATTCACCGCTACTGGGAAAATTCACCCGACTATTATACTTTCATGGGACAGAGCGATCTGGATTTTGAAGAGAAGATTAACGTCACGGCCGCTGAAATTGAAGCCGTAAGAGCGATGAAAGGCTTTAGGAATCCCATCTATATTTCTGTAGATGAGTGGGGGACGTTCGGAAGGAATCTTTTGTCCGTTCTGCCGATAGCGCAGTGTTTCAATTCTTTTATACGTCACGCGGATATTGTTAAGATGGGCAACTTCACAATGCTCCCGTCCTTGCTGGCGAGTGATAGAGAAAAAGGAACTTTCAAGTCGCCGTTGTTTCATACCTTTGAATTATTCTCCAACAACTGCCGCGGCAACTCAATTGATACGTATGTCGAATGTGATACTTTTAATACTGCAAATTACAAAGGTATTCCTTTCCTCGACGTTACCGCCGTGTATTCAAAAGAAACAAACACAGTCTACATAAATGTCGTGAACAGACATAAAGATAAAGCATTCACCGCTGACATAATAAACAATTCCGGTGTATTCACAGGAAAAGCAGAAGTGAGTTTAGTTGCCAGCGATTCTCTAAGAGCAACCTTTACATTTGATAAACAAAATGAGTACTTACCGGTGACTAAAGAGATTGAGGTCAAAGGGAATAAACTCTCATATTCATTCCCCGCTCAGTCATTTGCACAGATAAAAGTCAAAGTGAAAGATAGTCAAGCAAAGGAGTAGAACTTCCAACTGGTTTAATAGGGGTAACCATGAAAAACCTCATTGTTTTGATATCTGCTTTGTTTGTGTTTAGCCTATGGGCTAGTGCTCAAAACATTGCTAAACATGCCCCACAGGGCTTCGACTCTTTGCGTGCTGATCTGCCGCACGGGAAAATCGATACTGTCCATTACGAGTCGAAGACAGTTGGAACTACACGTAAGGCCGTTATCTATACTCCTCCCGGATTTTCAAGAGACAAGAAATACCCTGTGCTCTATCTCCTCCACGGTATTGGTGGCGATGAAAAGGAATGGCTTGCTGGTGCTCGGCCCCAGCTGATTTTGGATAACCTGTACGCTGAAAACAAAATCGAGCCCATGATAGTAGTTATGCCCAATGGTCGAGCTATCAAGGATGACCGTGCGATTGGAAACATCTTTGACAGCGTCAAGGTGCAAGGATTCTCAACTTTTGAGAGGGATTTGCTCGACGATCTAATTCCTTTCATAGAAAAGACTTACCCGGTTCATACGGATCGAGAGAATCGCGCGATTGCAGGTTTATCGATGGGAGGCGGACAATCATTGAATTTCGGATTGGGTAATCTCGATAGATTTGCCTGGATCGGTGGTTTCTCATCAGCGCCTAATACTAAAAAGCCCGAGCTGTTAGTTCCTAATCCCGAAGAAGCGAAAAAGAAATTGAAATTGCTTTGGATATCGTGTGGTGATAATGACAATCTGATTATATTCAGTCAACGTACTCACGATTACTTAGAAGCCAACAATGTTCCCCATATCTTTTATGTGGAGCCCGGCGTACACGACTTTCAGGTCTGGAAAAACGATTTGTACATGTTCACTCAACTTATTTTCAAACCCGTCAACGTTGCGACATTCTCTCAATACAGTGTTGTGGGAGTACCCGCTTCAACCAATGTGAGGGGGGCGAAATATCCCCGGATTCTACCAGACAACCGAGTAATCCTCCGCATCAAAGCACCTGATGCCGAAAAGGTTCAGATCGATTTGGTCAAGAAGTACGATATGGCAAGAGATACCGCTGGGATTTGGGAAGTGACGACTGATTCGATAAGCGAGGGTTTTCATTACTACTCTCTGTTCGTTGATGGGATCGCTCTTGCCGATCCATCGAGCGAGACATTTTATGGCATGGGACGAATGGCAAGTGGTATTGAAATACCTTTCAAAGGAGGAGAGTGCTATGCGGTGAAAGATGTTCCTCACGGAGACATGAGGATCAAACGATACTATTCCACAGTTGCGAATACGTGGCGTCGGTTCTACATCTATACACCTCCCGGTTACGACAATAATACAAACGAAAAATACCCGGTACTATACATATTGCACGGTGGTGGAGAGGACGAAAGGGGTTGGGCTACTCAAGGTAGAGCGGATCTCATTCTCGACAATCTCATCGCACAAGGGAAAGCAAAACCCATGCTGATTGTGATGCCTGATGGTAATCCCGTCTCACCCGGCTTCGGTGAGGATAACCTGAGAATGTTTGAAGCCGAATTGAAGCAGTGTGTTATCCCGTTCATCGAAAAGAATTATCGGGTTGAGACCGATTCCAGAAATCGAGCCCTTGCAGGTTTGTCGATGGGTGGCATACAGACGCTCTATGTGGGAATCAACAACACTCAACTCTTTTCTTATCTGGGAGTCTTTAGTTCCGGCTGGATCCTTCCTATGCAGAGTAGTATTGCGGATGCGCAATATGCTCTTATGAAGAAAAACGCTGATATGATGAACCGCAACCTAAAACTCTTCTGGATTGCCATGGGAGGCACGGAGGATATAGCCTATAAGAACTGTCAGGCGATGCTTTCGAGGTTTGATGAGATGAAGATTAGGTACACCTATTCTGAATATCCGGGTGGGCACACCTGGCCGGTGTGGAGAAATAGTCTATACAACCTAGCACCGTTGTTGTTCAGGTAACTACCCAAGGTGATAGAAGTGAGAGTCAGAAGAATTCTAGGCACGCGTGCGCTGTGTTTTTGTCTGGTTTCATTAGCGCTATTTGCCAGTCTGACCGCACAGAAGATGCATGGTGATAACGGCGATGGAACATATACAAATCCTGTGATAGCAGCAGATTTCCCAGATCCAGATGTCATTTTAGTGGATTCCACCTACTACATGGTTAATACGACGATGTTTATTTTTCCAGGTGTAACTATACTCAAGTCCCATGATCTCGTGAACTGGCAATACTGCTGCAACGCCGTTCAGCGGTTTGATTTTAGTCCATGCTACGATCTGGATGGTTGTAATCGGTACGGCCACGGCCAGTGGGCGACGAGTTTGAAGTATAACAACGGGAAATACTATTTGCTGTTCATCACGCTTGACGAAGGTGGATTCCTCTGGACTGCGGCTAGGCCCGAAGGCCCGTGGCAAGTCAAGAAACTGTCAGAAGGATTCTATGATCCCGGCCTGTTCTTTAACGATGATAGAAAAATCTATGTGGCACATGGGTATAGCAAAATCTACGTAACAGAGCTCGACGCGAACTTCGCCCCCAAAGGAAATGATTCTTTGGTTTACACGGGCGAAATCCGCCGCGGACTTGAGGGGACTCACATGTACAAAATAAACGGCTACTACTATTTGTATAGCACCTATGGTGGCCTCGATGGAATTCAGGTGGCGTTGCGCTCCAAAGACATCTACGGGCCATATGAACAAAAGGTAGTCATAAGGGATACCATGCAAGGGGTGAATTTCGGGATACATCAGGGGGCGCTGATAAAAACACAAACCGGGGAATGGTGGACCATACTCTTTGTTGATAGTGGACCATTCGGACGTTTCCCCTCTTTGCAGCCGGTTACATGGGAGGATGGTTGGCCAATGGTTGGCGTCAACGGTAAGGCCGTCGTCACCTACAAGAAACCTAACGTGGGCAGAGAATATCCGATTACAACGCTTCCCACATCCGATGAGTTTGATCGTGCCGAGTTAGGTTTGCAATGGGGATGGAATCATAATCCTGATCCGACAAAATGGTCGCTCGCTGAAAGGCCAGGATTTCTGAGGCTCAGCGCCGCGAAGGTCGTGGACAGTTTGCCAAAAGCCCGCAATACACTCACGCAGCGGATGTTCGCATACTATTCTGACACGACAGCCTCCATTGCCTGCACGGAGATGGATATTGGTCACATGAAGGAAGGCGACATCGCAGGTCTGGCTGTACTTCAGGATCCTTACGCCTTTGTAGGGACAAAAAGATCGAATGGAGAGAACTACGTCGTAATGGTAAATAATGGTAAGACCGTTGACTCTTCAATCGTAGACGGACCGACAATCTATTTGCGCGCAAGCGCGATCTATGGTTCCGGTGCTGCTGGATATTTTGGTAGTAGGACGGTACCCGGTTCGGGCGCAGCGTCATTCTCGTACAGCCTGGACAATCGGTCATTCATAAAGGTCGGGAATGAACTTCATATGAGGTTCAATCTTCGTGTCTTCACAGGCAACAAGTTCTGTCTCTTTAATTTTGCGACAAAAGATCTGGGAGGATTTGTTGATTTCGATTGGTTCCGAACAGAAACATCCGCACAAACTGACACAGTCCCGGAAGGCAAATAGCATGCTGCAGACAAACCTATTCAAGAAGAGTCTTCGCATTTCATTGTTCTTTTTGTCGCTCAACGTAGCCTTCGCTCAGAAACTGCAGTTGAATGATCTCGAATATTTCGAAGCACGTGGAGCTAATGTGCTTGTTTTCACCAATCAGTACAACGGTTTCTTCTTTGATGAAAAGACTGCAGGCATAGAACTCATTCACCACGGCGTGAGGACAGCCACGGGCGGCGCAGTTCGCTTAAACCCGACACCGGAGCAATGGGATCAGATTCCTGTTATGTCCGAACGTAAAGTAGACAGGAAGAACAATTCCATCGAAGTGAAGTTGCGTTATAATGACTACGATTTTGATTCCAGAGTGACTGTAACGGCAAAGGATGATGGAGTGATCATTCGTGTCAGTCTCGATAAGCCGCTGCCGGAAAAGCTCGTCGGCCATGCAGGCTTCAACATCGAGTTTCTACCTTCGGCTTATTTTGAAAAAACGTATTTGGCAGACACCAACCCCGGTATTTTTCCGCTCTATCCCTCGAGCAACGCGGAAGTTCGACCTCTTTCGGAGAGAATACCTCAATTCAATGGTTATTCAACATTTGATGATAGGGGCAGAAATGAATTTCTCGTCCCTGAACCTATAGCGAAATGCAAGACTTTGAACCTGGCTCCGGAAGATCTCGAGCGTCAGGTGAAGATACATTCTTCGACCGAAGACTTGATGCTATACGATGGTCGTCTTCTCGCACAGAATGGATGGTTTGTAGTGCGCAGTTTGATTCCGGCAAACAAAACCGGCACAGTCGTGGAATGGTATGTGGAGCCGAATACAATTCCCAACTGGACACGAGTACCTGTCATTGGATTTTCGCAGGTAGGATACCATCCTTCTCAAAACAAGATTGCGGTTATCGAATTGGACAAGAATGACACGCCGCTGAGGACTGCAACATTATATCAAGTAACGCCGGATGGCAAATTCCTGGAAAAGGTTACAGCCGATATTAAGCCGTGGGGAAGATTTCTCCGTTACAACTACGTGACGTTCGATTTCACGTCTGTGAAAGACGGCGGCTTGTATGTTATAGAATATGGCGACCACCGGACGGGTGCATTTCCGATTGGGACTCAGGTGTATAACGATGTTTGGCATCCAACGCTTGACGTATGGTTTCCAGTTCAGATGGATCACATGCTCGTGAGGGAAGCATATCGGATTTGGCATGGAGCTCCTTTTCTTGACGATGCCCTGCAGGCTCCCGTCAATATCAGACACTTTGATGGCTATTGGATGGATTCAACGACTCATACGAAATACAAGCCGCTGGAGCATATTCCCGGATTGGATGTTGGAGGATGGTTTGATGCGGGTGATTTTGACATCGAAACTGGGCACCATTGTACAACCATTCTGAGTTTTGTGGATTCATGGGAAAATTTCAACCTAAGACGCGACGAGACTTTTGTGGATCAAAAAACCAGGTTTGTTGAAATTCATCGCCCCGACGGCAAACCTGATATCCTGGAACAGATTGAACACGGGACTCTCCAATTGATTGCGCAGTTCAAAAATATTGGTTTTGCAGTCCGGGGAATTAACTTTCCGCACCTGTATGAGTATCATCACCTGGGGGATGCGTCAACAATAACAGATAATCTGACATACAACCCTAAGTTGAAACCTTATGAGACTGATGGACTAACCAGTGGAACCTTGGATGACAGATGGGTTTTCACGCCGAGATTTCCATTTCTGAACTATTCTGCAATCGCGGCAATGGCAGCTGCAAGCCGTGCATTGAAGGAATACAACAAGGAGCTTTCGGACAAAGCTCTTGCGATAGCAGAAAATGCTTGGGACAAAGAACGTAACGAGCCTCTGCCTGCCTTTATGAGGAGGATGCCTTGGTTTTTTACTAACGTAGAATCTGTTGCTGCACTGCAATTGTACATCACGACAAAGGATGAGCGATATTCCAAGAAATTCGATGAACTAATATGGTCTCAACTGGATTCAGCATTGGGATGGAATATAGAGACTGCTGCAAAGGCAGTGCCGTACTTCCCTCAAGACTACAAATCCAAGCTTGAAAAGTATGTTCTGAAATATAGAGAAGACATTGAGAAACTTGGCCAGCAGAATCCTTACGGGGTGCCTATCGGAACAAGGCCATGGGCTGGAGATTATGAACTGATCAACTGGTCTATTGCAAACTATTATTTGAATAAAGCATTTCCGAATATCATCGGACCGGAATATGTATACAAAGGACTTAATTACATATTTGGCTGCCATCCATATTCAAATATCTCATTTGTTGCGGGTGTCGGTGCACACACAAAGAAAAGGACATACGGAAGCAACCGGGCCGATTTTTCGTTTATCGCGGGGGGAGTTGTTCCAGGAGTACTTCTGCTGAAACCTGACTTTCTCGAGAACAAAGACGATTGGCCTTTTCTCTGGGGTGAGAATGAATGTGTTATTGATATATGCGCGGAGTATATTTTTCTTTCAAATGCTGTGAATGATTTGTTCAATGAAAAAAGATAGAGCGAGAAATCAAAAGAAATCAATGTCTTGTCCTCAAAAGGACTTCTGCACAGGTTGACCCTGAGATGAACAATCACTAAATTGTAGTCGATCCGTCCACTGGTTAGATTGACATTGAACATACATGATTCGAAGAGACTCTTAATAACATACATGGAGGGAAACATGTATACCCTGCTAAAACGATCGGGGAGCAGCTGGATTCTTTTAACACTCATAGTGCTGCTCGGAAGTACGGGCGCAATTAAGGCTCAACTTGTTACAAACGGAAGCTTCGAAAGTTCCAACACTGGTGTGGTTTCTGGGACGGATGTCAAAGGCTGGCTTATTCAAGTTGCCTCAGGTGTGAATCCCCCGCCGTTAATCGAGATTGTGAGTGATACAGTTGAGCAGGGGAATCGTGCTCTAAAAGTCACGGTCAACGGTTTGGGAACCAATCAATGGGATATTCAGGCAGTTGCTGATAGCATCCCAGTTGTGCAAGGGGCGACGTATAATTACTCGATCTGGGCAAAGGCTCGTAAGCCGGGCGCTCAAGTTAATTTTACGATGGGGAATTATGCATTCACTGAGTACAGAGCAATACGCCCTGCCAATCTTACTACGCAATGGCAGAAATTCACAATGCAGTTTACAGTTAACGACAATCAGACCTTCATTCGTGGACCCATTCATTTCAATTATGCAGCGGATACCGGAAATGTTATCTACATAGACAACCTGCAAATAGTTGATGCTAATGCTGGCAAGAAACCTGTGATTGTGGAAGCAGAATCCGGTAACCTCGGCAGCCATTTCAAAGTCTTACAGGATGGAAGCGTCAATTACATCTCGACAGATACCAACTGGACAAGCCTCACCAGTCCTGGGGATACGAGCCGTGTTGCAACGTATCAGGTAGCTTTTCAAGATTCAGGATTTTACAATCTCTTTGTCCGGTTACGCGTTGGTTCAGGTGGATACGACGATGACAGCTTTTTCTACGCTCACGGATTCGGTGCAAAGAACGATACTGCAAGCGCAGATTGGATTTTCATCAACGGACTTGCAGCCGCCGGTTTCTCAGATTCCTCAGCTGTCGTTGATGGTCCGGGATCACTCGGCAATCAAGTTTGGAAGTGGGTAAACGTCACTAAGAACAGTTATCAAGGCGCGCCGGGAGATTCTTTTTATGTAAGTATAGATAATCTTACAAGAACATTCCAAATCGGAAGCCGGGGAAACGGATTAGACTTTGATAAGATCGCATTCGGAAAGTCCAATTTATACTTCACAGTCGGAGCACTTGATAAAGGACTCGCTGGGACACCAACGAAACCGGGAACAGGCGGCACAGTTTGGACAGGTCCGGCAATCGCAGCGGGGCAGCCTAAGTTCATTGGTTGCTCGTACGGCAGTTCGGATCCGAATTTCCTGAACTATTGGAACCAGATCACCCCAGAGAATGCAGGTAAGTGGGGATCTGTAGCTATTTCAGCGGATTCATCCCAATGGAGTTGGGGCGGTCTGGATGCAGCTTACAACTTGGCAATTAGCAACCATATACCTTTCAAAGATCATAATCTGATTTGGGGAGCACAGCAGCCGACTTGGATAACGGGTTCGGGACTGGATTCCGCCCATCAGGCAAATGCAGTTGAACAGTGGATTCGAATGGTCGGCACTAGATATCCCAGAATGACTATGATCGACGTGGTGAATGAACCTCTTGCAGGGCACAACCCCGCACCTTACAGAGCCGCATTGGGCGGTAGCGGCACTACAGGATGGGATTGGGTCATTTGGGCTTTCCAGAAGGCTAGGCAGTACATGCCCAGCACGAAATTGTTGCTAAATGAATACGGCATAATTAATGACAATTCCAGCACGACTTCTTATCTCCAGATCATAAATCTGTTGAAAGCTAGAAATCTGATTGATGGCATTGGTGTGCAGGGGCATCGCTTCGAGCTAGAGGGCGCGGATACGACGACAATGAAAAACAATCTGGACAGGCTTGCTGCAACAGGGTTGCCGATTTACATTTCTGAGTTCGATCTAGGAAACCCGGGCAACAGTGGTACTCCTGATGATACCCAGCAGCTGCAATTGTACCAGAAAATATTCCCAGTATTGTGGAGACATCCGGGAGTAAAAGGAATTACTCTTTGGGGATATTTAGAAGGTCTAACCTGGCAGACCACTTGTTATTTGGTTCGTTCTGATGGTACTGCGAGACCCGCACTCTTGTGGCTAGCTCAATTTGTTAAGGACAATCCCGTTGGCGTTGAAGAAACGGCTTCCAGATTGCCATCGAGTTATCAACTGGAACAGAACTTCCCCAACCCCTTTAACCCGGCCACAACCATCAGGTACAGTATAGCGAAAGCATCAAAAGTGGAGTTAAGGGTCTTTGATCTTTTGGGTCGAGAGGTCCAAACTCTGGTAAACACTTTGCAGGCGCCTGGTCAGTATACAGCTACACTCAATGCACAGGATCTTGCTAGCGGAGTTTACTTCTATCGACTTACTGCTGGAGCATTTACCGAGACAAAGAAGCTCATGCTGCTCAAGTAACTCGGTCTGCAATTTTCATGTATCCTGTAGCCTTCATGGCTGGGAAGTCGTGAATGAAGTTCCAGCCATGAAGGTCCTTCAAAATCCTGACACTTCTGGCGTGAAGGGAAATTCCGTCCACACCTCATAATCCAACGCGGATTTCAAAGTGAAACAAATATCCTATCTTTTGATAGCGATTGCTCTGGTTACAGGCAGATTGTCCTCTCAGGGAAACTCAAAGACAATCTCCGATACAATTGTGCCTCCGGTTCAATTGACTGCAGAACAGGACCATGAAAGGTTGATGAAATTGCTGCAGATAGATTCTCTCCGCCCAGGTCCATCGCCAAGTGGAGCAAACTCGGATGAGTCGAAAGCCAATCCACATCCTGAACTTCCAGATCCGTTGAAACTGGACAACGGCGAAAAAGTCACCAGCGCAGAGATGTGGTGGAAGCTGCGCCGTCCAGAAATCAAAGAGTACTTTGACAGAGAAATCTATGGAAGGGTTCCCAAAGATGTTCCGAAGGTTACATGGGAGATCATCAGTACATCAAAGGATACAAAAGGAAACATACCGATTGTGGCGAAGAAGCTCCTGGGGCACGTTGACAATTCGTCTTACCCTGTCATAAAAGTGGACATCGATTTGACGTTGACAGTGCCGGGCGATGTCAAAGGTCCAGTTCCTGTGATGATGGAATTTGGTTTTAGGTTTCCTCCCGGATTCAAGGTGACCGATCAGATGAAAAGGTTTATTGATTCCATGTCTACATGGCAGCAACTGGTACTATCGAAAGGCTGGGGTTATGCCATTTTGATCCCCACGAGTTTTCAAGAAGACAACGGCAAAGGTTTGACAACCGGAATCATCGGTCTTGTGAACAAGGGTCAGCCGCGCAAGCTGGACGACTGGGGCACGTTGCGCGCTTGGGCGTGGGGTGCGAGCAGGGCTCTGGACTACCTGGAGACTGATTCATGTATTGATAGTAAGAAAGTGGGTATTGAGGGGCTTTCGAGATACGGGAAAGCGGCTTTGGTGACCATGGCTTACGACGAGAGATTTGCAGTTGCTTTTGTGGGTTCCTCCGGTGCAGGGGGTGCAAAACTACTTCGCCGGAATTTTGGAGAGCAGGTGGAGAACATTGCTTCCAGCGGCGGATACCATTGGATGGCTGGTAACTTCTTGAAATATGCCGGTCCTCTTACTCCAAGAGATTTGCCGGTCGATGCTCACGAGCTCATTGCAATGTGTGCGCCGCGACCGGTCTTCATAAGTTGTGGTTCGCCCGAGGTTGAAGGCACCTGGGTTGATGACAAAGGACAATTCATGGCGGCAGTTGCGGCAGGACCGGTTTACAGGCTTCTTGGAAAAAAGGATTTGGGAATAACCGAGTTCCCTCCAATGGAAACTGCTTTGATTGATGGCGACATCGGATTCCGTCAACATATTGGCGGGCATACCACCGGACCTAACTGGCCAACCTTTATAGAATTCGCTGAGAAATACTTCAGGTAGTGAATCTCCCGAACGATTTCAGAAAAGTGTCACTTAGGCACATTGATGGCCTGCTTATCTTCTTAAACAAATGACTGCTCTACTAGCTTGTGGATAGCCATAGATTGATTTACCTCTCGTTATTTCTTCTGTCTGCCTCCATTCTCTGCTTCGAAGTCGTCTCTACACGCATTTCTTCCGTGATATTTGTAAACGACTATGCATTTATCATAATTTCTCTTGCGGTGCTGGGGCTAGGAAGCGGAGGTGTCTTTTCCTATTACAGTATCAAGGCGAGAGAAGGTGAGGTTCTATTTAAGAGTTTGTCTCGATCATCATTTTTGCTTGGCATAACGTTATGCTTGTTCATCATCTTGGTCATAGAGATACCTCTCACAAATCCGTTCATCTATTTCTTCTTCCTTTTTCTTCCGTTCTTCTTTGCCGGCATTGTCTACTCTCAGCTCTACAAGATCTATTCAGAGCGAAGTTTCAAGTTGTATGCTTCGGATCTGCTGGGAGCAGCGATTGGCTCTATCGCGTCCCTCGGTGTGATTAGCATATTCGGAGGGCCGAATAGTATTTTATTCCTGGCTCTCATTGTTTTCGGTTTAGCAGTGATTTTTATTGGTAGTCAGCTCAGTACGAAGAAGAAATATCCCATGTATTCGGTTCTCTTCGTGTCGTTTGTAGCATTACTCTACAATGGCAAGAATGAGTTCTTAGGAAGCGTTCCGATCGGCAATTATCTTGAAAAGGACTTTTATCATGTGTATCCCGATCCAACCGTCCGCTCTCAAATAATTGATAGCCGATGGAGCATTTACGGAAGGTCCGACTTAGTGCGTTACAGCCATCAGGACGTTGTACGGCAGCTCTTCATCGATGGTGCAGCAGGAACACAAATGTACCGTTTTGATGGAAACGTGACAAAGACCAACCCGCTGCTGTTTGAACTCTTGCTGCACCATTCAAACGCCATACCATTCCTGGTTCTTGAAGAAAATGAGAAGCGCAAGATGCTTGTGATTGGACCCGGGGGAGGAAAAGAAATCCTGATAGGCCTGTTCAGTCGTGTTGCAGAGATCACGGCGGTGGAGATTAATCCGGACTTCGTTGCAATGGTGAAAGATCATAGGGATTTCGACGGCGGCATCTATAGTGATTTTCCGAATGTCAGGGTCATTGTGGAGGAGGGGAGACACTATGTAGAAAAGTCCGATGTGAATTTTGATTTGATTGTGATGGCGCTGCCGTCGACAGAGCAAGCTCAAAGTATCGAGCCGTTTGCCATGAGTGAGAACTATCTCCTTACAGTGGAAGCCATTCGGGGCTATTTGAACATCCTGACTCCTGAAGGGAGATTGATTTTCACCGTGCATAACAGATTGGAGTTGCTGCGGCTTATTGTCACGACTGTTACCGCTTTTGACGAAATGGGAATCCAGCGGAGCGAAGTACAAAATCATTTCGTAATTCTCGAATCGGAGTATGCACCGACGATTGTCATTAAGAAGGCCGCGTTTACAAAAGAGGAGGTGTCGCGCTGGCATTCGGTCATCGCGACTCTTCCCAGGGACTACCCCGCCGTCACGTATCTTCCCCTTGGTGGGGAGAATAACCGTCAAACCGGCATTAACCGCTTCTTGTCAGGGATCGTTCGGGACAGGACGATGATGCAAGCCTACATCGAGAATGATCAATACAACGTTTCTCCTTGCAGGGACGACAAACCTTACTTCTACGACTTCCGTAAAGGGGCGGCCGACGAGTATGTGTGGCTGTCGTGTGGCGTCGGTGCATTCAATCTGTTTGTTCTGTGGTTGCCATTGCGAGCTATCCGCAGGAGACATGAGAACGGACAGAGGTGGGCCGTGACGCTTCCGTTGGCCATTCTTGTTTGCATCGGTCTTGGTTTCATGATTCTCGAGGTATCTCTATTTCAAAAACTTGTGTTGTATCTGGGCTCCCCCACCGTTTCATTATCGATCCTGTTGAGTTCGTTGTTGGCTGGGATGGCGGTAGGGAGTTTTTGGGGAAAGAGACTCCATCAGGCCAGTATCAGGAACCGACTGCTAGTGATCAGCTCGTTGATCGTTGTCAGCGGCATTGTCCTGTACCTTGGATGTCCCTATGTGCTCGCGAAGCTTGTGAGGTATAGTCTGGCCTTGCGTGCTTCTGCGTGCTTTTTCATGGTTCTGCCCTTCGGTTCTTTGCTCGGCATTCCATTCCCTTCATGTATTCAATTATTGAAGCAGCAAAGCATGGAGAGATATATACCGTGGATGTATGGTGTCAATGGTGCTATGTCCGTCCTGGGTTCTGTTCTTGCTGCTATACTATCGCTTATTTTTGGTTTTACTCCAGCCTTTTTTGCTGGACTATCTCTATACTTAGTTATCTTCATACTTTTGTCTTTCACTTCAAAAGAGATTTACTGAGCCTACTATTAATCACCAATGCAACCCAGTACAGTCCTTTGCTAAGCAGATGAATGGAGTTTCGTCGAGGCGATGCGCGGAAGTAGCCCTTGAGAGAATAGGAATGGGGAACGTCCGATGTCGTACATACGCGCTTCGCGCTCGAGCACGTTCCTGATCCCATGGACGTCGTGAAGGAGATGGTTCGGGCGGCAAGGATTGGGGGACGCATCATCCTCGCCGACGACGACCATTATGTCTTTCGTTTGTATCCTGAGATCCCAGGCTTCACGGAACTGTGGAAGGCATACATGCAAACGTACATCGAGCTCGGCAACGATCCGATTGTTGGCAGAAAGCTCGTTTCCCTTCTCCATGCGGCAGGCGCTTCCCCAGTCCGCAATACTTGGATCTTCTTTGGGAGCTGCGCAGATGGTGAACACTTCAAAGTATTTGTTACGAACCTCGTAGGCGTTCTCGCGGGAGCGAAAGCGCAGATGTTGCAGCACAGCCTGTTTGAAGAAAGGAAATTCGATCAGATCATCGGACCCTTTCAGGATTGGCAGCTACGGCCCGATGCGGCTTTATGGTATGCGGTACCATGGGCAGAGGGGAGAAGAGAAGAATGACCCAGTTCAAGTAAACCACACAGTTTCATTCGTTTTTCCGAAGAGATGTCCTTCCAAGAGCTTCATCCAGGATTCCATCTACCATGATAAAGAGACCCGTTCCTCGAAGACAAACCGTCGCCGTCTTTGTTATCTCCATCCTTCTTACCTGGCATTCTTCAGCTCAATTCATTGATGACTTCAACGGCGTTTCATTGGCTCGCGATTCAAGCGGAGCAAACGGCTGGACGTTTTACATTGGAGATGGATCAGCGGTTATGGATTTCTCCCTCTCCGGGAAAGGATATGCATCGATCAATGTCGACGCGACCAAAGATAAGAGAGGCATCTGGTGGGCATTGATCAAGCGGCGTGTTTCAGAGAACATGGACTTGAGTCTCCTCAGCAAACCAAAGTACGCACTGCGCGTTGAAGCCCGCATCCGGGTAATCGATGCCCCGAAACGCGTGAATCTCCATCTGAACACTCAAAGGACGACTAATTTTCACACGCATCTTATGGAATTCGACATTCCTGACACGTTGAATTGGCACACCATCAGTATGACCACACACGGTTTCGATGCTGTTCCGGGGGACAGCGTCTACGGACAACTTGCCCTCATGGACTGGGGATTGGAAAAGTATCGGGTCGACCTCGACTACTTCAAAGTGGATATTGTGAATGTAGATTCCGCGGGACCAGATCAAGGTGTCCAAGTACCGTACCACCCACCGATTCCTGACCCGGCAACGTTTGCTCATCACATTCCAGTTGCACAGGACGGCATGATCGATCTTGTTTTTCCCGATCTGACGTTCAACAATTGGTCCAGCAGGGACGAAACTGGAAGAACAACCCTGCTGACGGTCAGCGGCACTCAATTTGTGATTCTGCAATGGGATCTGAGGGCATTTGCGGGAAAGAACGTGGCCGGGTCTGGATTGTTAGAGTTGACGACGTATTCTCTTCAGCGCTCACCCGAGTACTCAAAGGATTTTGGGATGGTACGAGTATCCGAGATCGTAGGCGGCGATTCACAATGGAATCAAGAAAACGTCACGTATAATACACTCTGTCAGGGTCGTCCCTTGAATCGTGTCATCAATTCACAGATGATTATTGATATCGATGTGAGCGAAAGGCGTGGTAGCGCTACTCTCGCGACAATCTCGAATCCTGTGTTGCAGCGTATGATCGATGGTAAGACTCTGGGCCTGGCAATCCGGCCTCTGGGTGCAGTCATCGCATCCTTTTACGCTATGGAGCATCAGGAGGGCAAGCTCGGTGCAAAGCTGCATTTCGACCTTGGTTCTGATTCTTCTTTGCCGATTCACCCCGATCATTAGACACGGCTGAGCAGTGCCTTCCAGAACAGGGTGAGTGGACCGTCCGGAGGTTCATCTTGGTGTTTCTCTGAACTGCTTGCCCCACTCGGGTTCGAAAGACCAGAAAAATCCAGAGGGGCTGCCGATTCTTGACCCTCTCAGGAGCTTTTTGTACATTGTTGCTCGAGGACGGGTCACCCTCCGTCAAAGACGATAAGAATTCCCACCGAGTACTCAAAGTATGGGTTAAGAACACCCGTTGCAGGGCAACATATCGAAAACGGTTTTCATAGAGGTATGTGACGTGCGGGGGAGAAGCGTATTTTCCTTAGGAGTCTTTGTGTGAAGCCTCTTCCATCTCCAGTTCTCCTGGCGGTAATCTACAACCAACACAACACCTTGCACAGAAAAGGCTCGCGTACAAAATGAATCGTCTTCTTCGTCAGCACTGGGGCGTCTTGTTCCTTTCACTTATTGCCCTCATGTTCATTGTAGTGCAGGTCTTCTTCTCCACACATCGGAGGAAAGGGGTAACCGAACTCTACTTTGCTGATAAGATGACGGAGGCCCACCGTGTACTCATCGACGAATACAATCGGCTGCGTCAAGGAGAAGTCAAGGTGGTTCCCGTTGATTTTCCCAACGTCGATTTCACAACGAATGAGCGAAAGGAGGTTCTCGCGAGGTCGTTGAGAGGTGAAGGAGATGGAATCGATCTCTTTGCTGTGGATCCCATCTGGGTTCAGCGATTTGAACGCTGGAGCGAGCCTCTTGACCAGTATTTTACCAAGACTGAACTCGAAGGCATAACCGATGAAGCACTGCACACTTGTTACAAAGATGGAAAGCTTGTCGCTATTCCCTTCGGCGTTGTGCGAGGCGTCCTGTTGTACAGAGAAGATCTCTTACGTTCACTGCCGGGTGGAAACAGGATCGTCGATGAAGTTAACCGAGGAATTACGTGGGATGAGTTTGTGAAGTACGGTGAGAGTGTCCGCGGCTCGAAGCCGTACTACATTTTTCCCGCGGCAGAATATGAAGGATTGCTCTGCGTGTTCACAGAGGTACTCTTGGGCCGCGAGAAAAACTATTTCAACGTACACGGATTCAACTTCAATACTCCACAGGCGAATAAAGCACTCCAGCTGCTCGTGGACTTGGTGCAGAAATACAAGGTCACTCCGCAAGCGGTGACATCGATGACGGAGGTTTCCAGCTATGAGTATTTTATGCGCCACGACGGCCTCTTCTTAAGAGGATGGACAAGTTACGATAGAGACTTTGCGATGACTCCAGATCAGAAGCGACTCCTCCGGATGGCACCGCTCCCGCATTTCAAAGATGGCGGGCCGGCCTCTACAATTGGCGGGTGGAATCTCATGGTGTCGAAATTCAGTACTAGAAAGGAGGAAGCGATCTCCTTTGTCAAATTCTTACTTCGAAAGGAATCCCAGGAGATCATCTTTACCAAAGGAGGGTTCTTTCCGGTTGTCCGTGCCCTCTATGAAGAGGAGTCGTACAAAAGGAAACTCCCCGAGCTCATCGAGGTCAGTCAGATGTTGGCTCATGGGGTTCATCGACCGTCGCATGAGAAATATACCAAGTATTCAGAAATTCTCGCACCCTACGTGTCCCAGGCCATACGAGGCCGGATAGGCGTGGAGGATGCACTTGTCCGGGCAACGAAGGCCATTGAGTCGGAAAAAATCTCGCCGGAGCGCGGGAAGTAATTCAAGGTTGCCAAAGCCATGACTCTCGCCAAGCTCAAAACCAAGATTTCGCAATACCGGTTCGAGATCAATCACGTGATCGTTTTTTTTGTGGTGTTGTTCTCGTTCCAGGTGATGCTGGCATTCTTTCAAAACTCCCTGTTGACGAATTTTCTGAATGACGCACAGCGGTGGTTTCAGAAGTATCACGCCGAGCGCATTGCGATCGTAACCTCTGCGAGCCTTGAAAACCTGTTCGAGAATCAGCAGCGGATGCGGTCGGAGGGGAAAATCGATGAAGCGCAGATGGTCTATTCTGTGAATGTCATCTTCAAGCAATTGGTGCTGCAACGGAGCGTCGAGGAAATCTCGCTTATACTCCTGAAGGACGGGGCGATGTATGTGGTCAGTAACGGTCAGCAGATGAACGATTTTTTCAAGGGGATGCTAAGGCCGTATGAAGTCGAACATTCGGGAAGGTCAAGTGTCGGAGTCACGTACTTTAATTCAGTCAGAGAGGAGATGCCGAGGAGCGAGAAAATTCTCAGTGAGGTCATCGACCAGAAGACCTTCAATGTCCTTGTTCCCTTTGTCCCTTATGGAGAGTATGTGGGTGTACTTTACATTCGTATCACGCCCGATTTCACGCTGCTGACAGATGAAGTCCAGTCGAACTTTGACAAAGTCTCGTTTGCTTTTTCCGCGCTCGTCTTTATTGGGTTGATTGTCATGTTCGTCGTCTCGTCGGGTGCAGTCAAGGAACGAAATGAGGCACAAGAGCGACTGTTTGTTGAACACCAGGCAAATTTGGAAAGACAGATTCGCCTGGAAAAGGAATCTGTATTTACAAAACGCATCTACCATACGCACCACAAAGCCGAAAAGATCATGGGGTTCATCAAGAGTGATGTGCGCCTGATGAATCCTGCCAATTTGGAGGTATCCAAGCTCCGGGTCATCGCCTACTCCAACTTCATCTCCCGGATCATTTACGACATGAAGTGGTACGACCAGGATATCAATACCATCATCAATCCGGTCTTTCGTTCGAACATCAACGCCATCATTGAGTTCATCGTCCAGAATGTGTTCTTGCGGATTTCCAGTCGAAATGATATGTTTGCATTCAAGTTTGATCTTGATCCATGGATGCCAAAGGTTCCTGTCAACGAGTTCATTATCTGGGAGATTCTTGAACCCCTCATCCAGAACAGCATTGATCACGGCGATAGGGGCTCTTTGACAATAACGTTGTCCACCAATTATAACGCGGAGACGAAGACTTCAGCCATTCGCATCTGTGACGACGGCGTCGGGATCCCCGAGGAACTGCTGAAGCCCGATCCCAGGGGAGTCAAACGCATTTTTGCAGAGAAGGAGACGACGGGAACACTCATCGGGTCTCATGCAGGATATGGGTGCTACATTGCGTACCAATTGGCTGTGGGGAAATGCGGCTGGGAAATGGACGCTGAAAATCTCTGTGAGGGCGGTTGTTGTTTCACGATCACGATTCACCATCGGGACAAACAATGAATGCCATGAATCCTATTCAGATCCTCCTTGTGGAGGATGAAGACTTTGATGTTGCGCGTGTCAAGAACACGGTGAGGCTCTTTGCTTCACGGATCCGGATTGCAGATGTTGTATCGAACGGAAAAGCTGCACTGGATTTTATGAAAAGCAAGCCCGACAAATACGACATCGTAATTCTCGATTTCCAGATCTCCGGTGGATTGCGGGGGGAGGAGCTTATCCAAAAAATCAAGGAACTCGACCCTCTTGTCCAGATCATCGTCATCACGAAAATGACCATCAACATGACAGATCTGGATTTTGCCAGCAGTTTGCTGAAGGCCGGCGCATTCTGGTATTGCACGAAGTATCCAGGGAACATTGAAGAATATATCTATCAACCAACAGACTTCATTCTCAGTATCTTCAACGCGTACGAGAAAAAACGTCTGGAGAAACAAAGGCTGCGATCGGATAAACGTTTGATGAAGAATATCGAAGCGCTTCTCGACTCAAAAAAGATTCTCGGCGCGTCAAAACCGATGCTACAACTCAACGAGGCGATAGAAAAATTTGCGCGCAGCGACGCGAACGTGCTCATCACGGGTTCCTCTGGGACGGGAAAGGAGCTCGTCGCCTGGAATATACATCTGAAAAGCAAGCGGAGATTCGAATCATTCGTGCCCATCAATTGCGGCGGTATCCCAGAGGGCTTGATCGAGAGCGAACTCTTTGGGTACGAAAAAGGTTCCTTTACGGGCGCCAGCGTGCCGAAGCCTGGCTTGTTCGAATTGGCAAACAACGGAACAATCCTTCTGGATGAAGTGTCAGAGCTTCCCCCCTCGGCACAAGTGAAGATTCTGCGCGTCATTCAAGATGGAGAGATTGAGAAGATAGGCCGAAAAGGCAGCATGTCTGTGAACGTCCGTATTATCGCCGCAACCAACAAGGAGCTTTCCAAAGAAGTGAATGAGGGTCGATTTAGAGAGGACTTGTACTACCGGTTGAGTGTGCTTCCTTTTGACCTTGCTCCACTGAGACAGCGAGGTGACGACATCCTGCTGCTCTTCGATCATTTCTTGGCGTATTTCAGTGCAGACCTCAACGTCCCAATTCCCGAGGTCGATCCAAAGGCAAAGGAAATCCTCCTCAACTACAAATGGCCCGGCAACGTCCGCGAACTCAGGAACGTCGTCCAGCGGCTTGTCTTGAATTCGGAGGGGAAGATTACGGCAAAGGACGTGAGCCATCCGATGATTCTGAGAAGTCCACTGTACAGAGAAGAACTCGGCAGCCTGAAGGAATTCGGCAACGGTCAGGTCCTCCCACTAAGGGAAATGGAGCGGATCTTCCGCACCAATTACTTTCGGTATGTCCGGAGCATTTCAAGTTCCGATTCGAACGCTGCAGAAAAACTGGGGCTTGCGCCGTCGAACTTCTTCCGCATGTGCAAGGAGCTCGGGCTCAAGCCATAAGAGGACGTACGTCGTCCATGTTCAAATCTAAACAACCTGTGTGCTCGAGTATTCGCAGGAGCGTCTGTTTTCATGGCAGGCTTTGATCTAAACGCTCATCCGCATCGGCGACTGAACATTCTGACGGGCGAGTGGATCCTCGTTTCACCTCACCGGGCGAAAAGACCCTGGCTGGGGAAGATGGAGGAGTTCGGAGACGACCGACGGAAATCATACGATCCGTCCTGTTATCTCTGTCCCGGAAACCAGCGGGCGAACGGCGAAACGAATCCCAACTATACAAGCACGTATGTGTTCACGAATGATTTTAGCGCATTGATCCCGACGCAGCCCGACGGGGAACATGTGCGGCGGGAATTGCTTGTTGCTCAAGCGGAACCGGGAATCTGCCGCGTTGTCTGTTTTTCTCCGAGGCATGATCTCTCTCTCGCAGAAATGGAGCTTGGGGATATTCGAATCGTCGTTGATGTATGGGTAAGAGAATATGAAGAACTCGGCGCCAAGCCGGAGATCAACCATGTTCAGATCTTTGAAAACAAGGGAGAATTGATGGGGTGCAGCAATCCGCATCCCCACGGGCAGATCTGGGCGCAGCATTCGATTCCGACCGAATCTGCGAAGGAGATGGCAAGGATGGAAGAGCACCTGCGCACGCATCGATCTTGCCTGCTTTGCGATTACCTTGCTGTTGAGTTGAACGAGCGGGAGCGGATCGTCTTTGAGAATGACGATATGGTTTTGATCGTTCCGTTCTGGGCCGTCTGGCCGTTTGAAACGATTGTTCTTCCGAAACGGCATGTGTCATGCATTAGTGAGTTTGCTGAGAGCGAACGGATGTCATTCACCGAAGCCATCAAGCGTGTCACGACGAGGTACGATAATCTCTTTCAAGTTCCGTTTCCGTATTCAGCTGGGCTTCATCAATCTCCAACAGATGGGCGCCACCACCCGGAATACCACACTCACATGCACTTTTACCCCCCGTTGCTGCGTTCCGCAAGCGTTAAGAAATTCATGGTTGGATATGAGATGCTGGCCAACCCGCAGCGCGATATCACGCCGGAGTCAAGCGCTGAGCGACTCAGGGAGCTTTCTGAAATCCATTACACGAAGACGATGAATTCACCTGGGTAAGCAGGGGGGCAGGTCTCGTCGTGATGGTAGAATCCTGACAGATCTGATTGGAATCCGATAGTCACCTGCCTGCTGTGAAGCGGCTGTCTGTCTGTCCCGATGCTTTTCATCGGGATCGCCACTGCGACAGACAGCCTGTCTAAGGCTCTTTTCCCTCCGATTCTGGTTGTTTTTTTCATCCCAAATCGCAATATTTGAGCCACACGAGCTCGACAGGGCAATGTTTTCAGCACGCCTTCCTCATCGTCAAAGGCCACACCGATGAAACAGACCAGCCGTTCTAAAAAATCGCCTTTCGATGTTGGTTTAGGAAGAGGGTTGAGCATCCTGCTCCTTTTGCTCCTGTGTCATCACAACGCAACGTCACAGCCAGAGGAGGGGGAGTGGA
>Ga0315282_10003925_pt1 | contig 26317 bp, 20 predicted proteins | sample YL17G07_20_MG_FD_203693 | JGI IMG/M metagenome (GOLD analysis project Ga0315282, IMG submission 203693) | Sediment microbial communities from Yellowstone Lake, YNP, Wyoming, USA - YL17G07_20 | ecosystem: Environmental > Aquatic > Freshwater > Lake > Sediment | place: USA: Wyoming | collected... | reverse complement strand
AAAACCCAATCCCTGTGAAATTTTAAGGGCCGTCTCCATGACTTCCTTCTTCAGAGATTCTTGAATGACCTTCTTGGTGATTCGGAAAGCCGGTCCAGAGATACTGATGGCAGCCACTGTTTTACCGGCCTCGTTATAAATGGGGGCAGCCACGCATCGAATTCCTTTTTCATTCTCTTCATCGTCGACGGCGTACCCCTGGGAGCGAACATTTCTCAAATGCTCTTTTAACTGAACGGGATCGGTGATCGTGTTTTCGGTCCTTTTCGGAAGGCCCTTTTCCTTGATGAAGTTTTTCAATTCCTCCTCGGAGAAATGGGCCAATAGGACTTTGCCTACTGCAGAACTGTGAGCAGGATTTCTCAAGCCGACCCTGGACGCCATCTTGAGGCCACTTGAATTCTGATCGGTTTCGACCTTGTCGATATAGACGATCTCATTCCGGTCGAGGAAAACGAGATGGACGGTCTCCCTTGTTCTCTCAGCGAGGTCTCTCAAAAATGGCTCCGCCTCTTTTCTGAGGTCGAGTTGGCCGAGAAGCAGCTGACCGAGTTCCACCAGCTTGAGACCCAGGAGGTAGTTTCTTGTCTTCGAATCCTGGCGGACATAACCGAAATAGGAAAGGGAGGAGAGGAGACGGTGAGTCGTTCCTTTTGGAAGTTTTATCTTATCAGATAATTCTCGGATGCTGATCCCCTGGGCACTTTGTCCCAGGATGTCGAGGATAGACGACGCCCTTTCAATCGTCTGGACGAGATTATTCGGCCTCGAAGGATGATTGGCAGGCATTTTGTTGTTCCGCAATACGAAATGGCGTTTCTCATTTTATTCGTTCTCGAAAATTTGTCAAGTCTTTTGTTTGAGAGCTCTGGAAGAATCTTTAAGTGCTCTTTAAGGGCTCTGAAGAGCTACAACACGGTCTGTAATCCTGCTGGGTGCAAGGAATCGAATGACCCGTTTAAGGTTGGAAATCGGACATGAGGGGCTCGTTATAATAACCAGTCAAGGTCTAGTTCAGAGAGTTTCGTTTTCTTCGGAACTCCTGTCTCGGGATTCCAGCCCATCATTTCATAGTAGGTTTCTAAACCCTTGGAGAATTCTTCCCGATCAATGCTCTTTCCTTTCAGAGTTCCTCCCTCCATGGGTCGGAAGAAGCGATCGGGAAGGGTGTCATCCCGGACTGTAAACCCCTCCCGGAGATTGAATATCCTGGCCATGTTGGCGTGCCTCTGACCAACCTTAAGAAGATCAAATAGACTCGTCTCCCATCCCGTGACCGCTTTGACATATTCCACGATCCCGTTCAAGGTTTGAGGTCCAAAGGGCTTCGCGGTAAACATGCAGACTCCGAGGGAGTTAAGGAGATTCCAGTATTGCTGAAGATAAACAAAAATTCTAACCTTTTGAGGTCCTAAGTCAAAGACATCAACAGGCTCGAAGATTCCCAAAGGCCTGAGCAGGGCAATACCCGCTTCCGTTGCCCAAAAGGGGTCATGGGGATATTCCATATGGTCAGGCCCTGTTGCGGAGACGGCATAACCCAGGCCGACTCCGATCTTTCCCCTCGGCTCATGGAAAGGAACCGGCATCCCCTTCACATGAATGGCAAAATCTTCTGCTCCCTTCCCAAATTTCTCGGCTGCTGACAACATTCCCTCCGCAAGGATATCTCCAAGGCCCTCACGCTCTCCAATCATTTCCACCATTCTAAGCATGGCCTCGGTATTGCCAAACTGAAGTTCGAGGCCAGAAGTCTCTCTTTTAGTGAGAATCCCTTTTTCGTAACACTCCATGGCGAAAGAAATAAGCCCACCCGTGGAGATCGTATCCAATCCATAGGCATTGCAGAGCTGATTAGCCTTCGAGATCGCCCCTAAATCTCCGATCCCGCACATGGAGCCAAAGGCGGCCACTGTTTCGTACTCCGGGCCTCCATAGATAGGGTCGACGAAGTAGGGCGCTCCCACTTCAACCTCCCGCTTACACCGGACGAAACATCCGTGGCATGTTCCTCGGCGAACCAAGATGGTTTTTGACATCGTCTCGCCACTGATGGCATCCGCCTCGGCAAAAGAACCTTCTCGAAAATTGAGAGTGGGAAGGATTCCTTGTTCACTCAGCATGGTCGTGACTCGGGAGGTTCCCAGATTTCCAATGCTAAAATAGGGTTCCTCATAGGTTTCCTTCAGCCATCTGGTCAGCCTCTTGACGGATTCCTCATCGGCCACCTTCATCCTCTTTTTTCCCCTGACAGCGATCGCCTTGAGGTTTTTCGATCCCATGACCGCGCCCAGTCCTGTCCTGCCATTGACGTGTTTGAGTTCATTGAGGATACAGGCGGCCCTTACCTTTCTTTCCCCGGCCGGTCCGATCAATGCAATCCGAATCCGATCATCCCCGAGTTCTCTTCGAATCTCCTCCTGGGTCTCTTTGGAGAACTTTCCCCAGATCTGGCTGGCGTCGCGGATCTCTGCTTCGCCCTCGTGGATCCAGAGGTAGACGGGCCGCTTCGCACTCCCTTTGATAAGGATGGCGTCAAACCCGGCAAATTTTAACTCCGGAATCCACCAACCGCCTGCCTCTGCTTCGCCGAAGGCGCCGGTTAACGGAGATTTGGCAGCCACCGAGAATCGGCTCAATCCGGGAGCAGGTGTGCCGGAAATCACCGATCCTGAGAAGACAAGAATATTTTCAGGCGCCAGAGGATCGGTTTTGGGCTTCAATTCTTTCAAAAGATAATATAGGGCAAGGGTTCCTCCTCCGAGGTAGCGGCAGTATAAGGTCTCGTCGGGCTCCTCAACTTCAATCGACTCTTTCTCTAAATCGACTCTCAGTATCTTGCCATTGTATCCGTTGCGCATCCTGTTCCTCTCTGCTTAGAGTTTGAGATATGACACTTAATCCAAATTTCTCTCTCCGACGTATTATGATTAAATTAATAATCTGTGTCAATGCTCGAAGGGATGGGGGTGCCTTGGGGAGTCGAAGGGTTGACATGTTCTCTCGTTTAATGGGAAGATTGTTTCACCAATGCGTGATCAATGAGGAAAAAAACTCACATTTCGTATAGGAGGCTGTACTATGAAAGCAGCTTTTACTCTTATTCCTTCTGAGTCGAGACGGCTGATTGCAAAGGCAGTGATCCAGATGAAGGAGGTCAAGATCGCGAAAAAGAAGGCTTACATCATTTTAGGAGGCGGGACAACCAACGGCTACATTGCTCAAGAGCTGCTCGGGAAAAGAGACCTCGAACCTCAAAAGTTTACCGCAGGCACCAATACTCATAGACTTCTTTGTGTAACCGATCCTGAAAAACGCCTTCCGATCCCGATCGTCCTATATAAAGGAGGGATGAGCTCGAAGACGGTGTTAGAGGCTCTCCAGGATTTTCGCATTGAGACGGTCATCATCAAAGGAGCGAATGCCATCGATCCAGAGGGGAACGTGGGAATCATCACATCGGGTTTCGATGGCGGAACATTTGCCCAGACCTATGGACCGGCCAGCTCACAGGGATTCAAATATATCTTCCCGGTGGGCCTCGAGAAGATGGTTGCCTCGGTCAAAGAAGCGACGGCGTGGACGGGCGCAAAGAGACTCGATTACACCATGGGGGCTGATTTTGGGATGTACTGCGTCGCTCCAGTAAGAGGAGAGGTCATCACGGAGATTGAGGCGCTGAAGATCTTGGCCGGTGTGGAAGGGAGACATATTGCGTCGGGAGGAGTGGGTGAGTCCGCCGGTGCAGTCGTCCTGATCATAGAGGGAGCGGTAAAAAACGTGAAGAAGGCGATCGCTTTGGTCGAGTCGATCAAAGGGGAACCTCCGTTGAAGGGATTTAAGGGTACCTGTGAGAAGTGTCGTTATGTCGCCTGCAAATTTGCAGGGAAAAAGGTCCACCAGCTTCCGGAGTGGCTCAGGGATTGAATTTAGAAGTCATGCCAGACCGCCTCCCGCTATTGAGCGTTGCCAGTACTTCTGTTTGAGGAAGATCAATAGCAAGAGAATGTACCCCACCGCATCCGAATAAATACCGGGTTTGATGAGCAGGACTGCGGCTGCGAGCAAAGCGATGCGTTCCCATAGGCTCACCTTTTTCACGAACCATCCCATCATTCCTGCGGCCAAAGCCAGGACCCCAAAAGAAGCGCTGACCGCTGAGGTAATGATATCAAAGGCCGAGCCGACGAAGAGCAGGGATGGCCCATAAACAAACATAAAGGGAACGATAAATCCTGCTGCTGCGACGCGCATGGCCCAGATTCCAGTCGGCCATAATTTAGCCGCTCCAATTCCCGCGGCCGCATAAACGGCCATGGCCACTGGTGGCGTGATGGCTGAGATGGTCGAGAAGTAAAAGACAAACATATGTGCCGCTATGTTCATGACTCCGAGTTTAATCAAAGCAGGAATGAGCAGTGCCGCCTGGACGATATAGGCCGGGGTAGTGGGCATGCCCATTCCGAGGACGATTCCAGCCAACATCGTCAGGATTAGGGCAGGAATGAGCGATTCTCCGGCAATAAAAAGCACCAAGCTGGTGAACTTCAATCCCAATCCGGTAAGGTTGATCACCCCGATGACGATACCCGCGCAAGCACAGGCTGAAGCTACACCCAGGGTATTTTTGGCGCTCTCCTCAAGCGCTCTGACGATCGTCCAAAATCCCATGCGGGTTTCCTTGCGAAGGAAAGAAAGGATGACGACAGCGACCGTAGAATAAATACAGGCATACATCGGGGTGTACCCAGCGGTCATCATGTAGACAATGATGCCCAGGGGAATAAACATATGTCCGCGGGCGGCTAAGACCTTCTTCAAATTTGGAAGTTCTTCTCTCGGAATTCCCTTCAGTCCCATCCTCCCGGCCATGAAATGGATGGACATAAATAGGGCAAAATAGTAGAGAAGGGCGGGAATCATCGCATAAAGACAGATGGTAATATAAGGGATTCCGGTGAACTCAGCCATCACGAAGGCGGCAGCGCCCATCACCGGAGGCATGATCTGGCCCCCTGTGGAGGCTGTGGCCTCAACGGCGCAGGCGAAGGGAGGACTGAATCCAGTGCGTTTCATCAGGGGAATGGTCAGCCATCCGTCGACCATCACATTGGCCACGGCGCTCCCTGAGATGGTTCCGAATAGTGCACTTGAAATGCAGGAGATCTTACCGGGTCCTCCCCTGCTCCATCCGGTAATCGCTGAAGCGAAGTCCATGAAGAGCTGGCCGGTTCCTGATTTTTCCAGGAAAGTACCAAAGATGATGAAGAGGATGACATAGGTTGCCGAAACCCCCAGGGGGATGCCGAAGATTCCCTCGGTGGTCAGGTAGAGCTGATCCACGATGACCTCGGTGTTAAACCCGGTGTGACGGAGAAGGCCGGGCAGGTACTGCCCGACATAGGCGTAGGCCAAGAATACAGCGGCAGTGATAGGAAGGGCAGGGCCGATCACACGACGCGCTCCCTCGATTAAGAGTAAAATGAGCAAGATACCCAAGATCATATCCGCACTGTTCAAAGGATGGACCAAAGGATAGCGGGTAATTACGTATTCGTAGTTCACGAAGAGGTAACCGATAGAGACGAAGATGATGGCGATAAGGATAGCATCAACCCAACGAAATTTTTTTGCCCATTCCTTCGCAGAAAAGGGAAAGAGGGAGAAGACCAGTACCAGGACGAAGAAGAGGTGAATCGATCTGTGCAGCAGGGCCTCGGGAGCTCCAAAGTACCCGGTGTAAAGATGATAGGCGGACATCGTCACAGCAAATGCAGCGATCGATTTAGTGATTAATGAAGAAGACTTAGCAGTCATCTCAATTTTCCTCTTCCCGTTATCAAGCAAGAGTTTAAGCAGCGAGGGCAGGAAGATGGATTCCTGCCCTCTTCAGGGCGACTTAGAAATCAGAATTAAAAGGCTTTGATCTCCTTATAGTACTTGAGCGCTCCGGGGTGATAGGGAACTCCCAAATCAAAAGCCAGATCTTTTGGAGTCGCACCCTTCATATCTTTGACCACATCAACGAAGCGGGGAAGACTGGTAACGATGGTTTTTGTTATCTTGTAAACCAGATCATCGGGAAGTTTGGCGCTGATAATCAGGTGGGTGAAGGCGCCGACTCCGATCACGTCGTAGTCCACTCCCGGATAAGTTCCCTTGGGGATGAACCGCCTGAGGTTACCGGAATTGATCTTCTGGAGAGCGAGGAGTTTGTCCTCGGGCAGGGAGATGAGCCGGATCTTCCGGTCGGCGGCCAGATCAAGAATTGCAGAAGAAGGAATGGTAGTGATCAGCGTGAGCACATTGGCATGGCCGTCCTTCATCAGTGAAACACCGTCAGAGTAGCCTACATGGTGGACCTTGGCCATATCGCTGTAAGAGAGGCCATAGATTTGCAGGACCTGCTGGGTTAGGAGTTCTCCCGTGAGCCCTTTCCGGTCGCAGGATATGATTTTTCCCTTGAAGTCGGCTACGGTTTTAATTCCCGAAGCTTCTCCTACCACCATTTGAAAGTATTGAGCATAGAGGTTGGCCAACTGCCTCATGTTTTCCATCTTTTTCTTGAAGGGCGCTCTTCCATAGGACGCATCCACTGCGGAGTTGGAATTGGAAAAACCAATGTCGCATTTGCCGACCTCGGTAGCCTCGATGTTGGCGATTCCCCCTCCGGGCATGACAGACATGGTCACCCCGGGAATTTCCTTTTGAAGAGCATCCGCGATCGCTCCTCCAAGGGGATACCATGCTCCGCCCATGGGGCCTGTCATCATTTTTAGCTCGACTTTTTGCTGGGCAAAAGCCCCGAATGGAACGATGAAGAAAAAGATGAAGCTCACCAGCAGACAAATTTTTTTCCGTGAATCCATTTCTCTTCTCCTTTCCTTTTTTGAAAGCTATTGATGCCCCGTGATTTACGAAAATTGAATTGTTTTTTACAATTCTGTTTTTATCCGGAGGTTGGGGCCGTCCTTTTCAAAGAGATGCATCTTATCGAGATCCAGGGCAAGCGCGATCTCCTCATGAACCCGCACCGACGCCTGCGCATCCGCTACCGCCACAAAACTGTGCCTCCCCGATGTGACGTTCAAATGAATCTCCGACCCCAAGGGCTCAATCACATCCACCACTGCAGGAATAAAATTCTCCCTCAGACGATCCGGTGCATAAAGACGATCATAGATGTCGTTTGGCCTGATCCCAAAGATCACCTCTGACCCAACGAGCGATCGATAATAGGAAGCCTTCTTCTCAGGAATGGGAAGCTCAAACGCCTCCGCATCCATAAAAAGACGACCCCCTTTCGATACCAAACGCGAAGGAAAGAAGTTAATCACCGGACTCCCTATAAATCCCGCCACAAACATATTGACCGGATGATTATAAACCTCCAGAGGAGCCCCCATCTGCTGAATCAACCCATCCTTCATCACCACAATCTTCGTCCCCATGGTCATCGCTTCCACCTGATCATGGGTCACGTAGATGATCGTCGTCTGAAGCCGATCATGGAGCTTCGAAAGCTCTGCACGCATCTGAACCCTTAATTTCGCATCCAAATTCGATAAGGGCTCATCAAAGAGAAAAACAGCCGGCTTCCGGACAATGGCTCTCCCCACGGCTACCCTCTGGCGCTGCCCCCCCGAAAGCTGCCTCGGCTTGCGCTCCAAGAGATTCTGAATCCCCAGGATCTCCGAAGCCCACCTCACCCTCTGATCAATCTCATCCTTCGGAAACTTCCTGAGCTTCAGGCCAAAGGCCATGTTCTTGTACACCGACATGTGGGGATAGAGAGCATATTCTTGAAAGACCATTGCGATGTCACGATCCTTAGGAGGAAGGTCATTGACCGCACGGTCTCCGATGTAGATCAGACCTCGGGTGGGCTCCTCCAGTCCGGCGATCATCCTTAGGGCTGTCGATTTTCCGCACCCCGAAGGCCCCACCAGGACGGCGAACTCTTTGTCCTCAACGGTCAGGTTGAAATCTGTGACCGCCTCCACACTGCCAAACGTCTTTGAAACACCCTCCAAAATCACTCTTGCCACGATCTTTCTTCTTCCCAACCCATTTTACCGGACCATTTTGATCAAACTGAGCCTATATGTCAACTCTTTTGTGTATCCTTCACCCGTTCGGCGGCGCGAAGCTCCGTCTTTTAAGACGGAGTGAAAAGCGCCGCTCAGGGTGAACCCTGAGCGAAGCCCCAGCCTTTGGGCCGGGGAGTCGAAGGGTTCACTTGAGACTGAAACCTCCATCCACAAGGAGGAGTTGTCCCGTGATGAAATTTGCATCCTCAGAGGCGAGAAAAAGAATTGCCTTGGCGATGTCTTCGGGCTGGGCCATTCTCTTAAGATAAGATCCCTCGATCATATTCTTCTTAACCTCCTCCGGAAGAGGTTGGGTCATCTCGGTTAAGGTATGGCCCGGTGCGACCGTGTTCACGTTGATATGGGGAGCTAATTCCTTGGCCATCGTCTTGGTCAAATTAATCACGGCGCCCTTGGAAGCGCTGTAGTCCATAACCCCTTCACGACCGCAGTGATCGATTCCCCGGATCGAAGAGATGTTGATAATCTTACCCGATTTCTGAGCTAACATATATTTTGCCGCCACCTGGGAACAGAGGAAGACGCCAATCAGATTGACCTCCAATGTCCTTATCCAATCCTCAGCAGTCTTCTCCATGAAGGGTCTGGAGATGACGATCCCTGCATTGTTCACCAAGATATCGATGCGACCAAACTCCTTAACAAAGGCCTCCATGAAATGCTCGACCTGGTCTTTCTTTGAAACATCCCCTACGAGAGTCTTAAGATGATGCCCATTGGATCTGGCGGTCTCCGTGACCTTCTTCATATTCGCCTCGTTCACATCAACGATTCCCACCCTTGCCCCTTCTTCAAGCATCATTAAGGCTGTTGTCGCGCCAATTCCTCTTCCACCTCCTGTAATTAAGGCTGCTTTGTCTTTGAATCGCATTCTAACCTTCTCCTTTCTTTTTCGCCCTCATTCGAATCCATGAGTCTTTTCCATAATCACTGGATTACCCTTTTACAGCGCCTGCGCCCCAGCCACGGATCAAGTACCGTTGAACCGCAACAAAAAAGAGCAACGCAGGAATGGTGATCATCATCCCGGCGGCCATGATCAGTCCCCAGTCAATCAGCGACGAGTGAAAAAGATCCTGCACCCCAACGGGCAGGGTCTTGAGCTCGTCCGAGGTGATGAGGATCCGCGTGAAGATATAGTCGTTCCATGCCAGGATGAACGTGAAGATGGACGTGGCGATGATCCCCGGCAGGGCCAGGGGCAGAATCACGTGGATCACTGCACGCACCCGGCCCGCACCGTCCACGAGGGCAGCCTCTTCCAGCTGAAGGGGAATGGTCTTGAAGAAGGCCCTCATAAGCCAGAGGGTGAACGGAAGGCAGAACGAGGTGAAGGCCAGCACCAGGGCAAAGTGGGTATTCTCAATCCCCATCTTCTTCACCAGGATGAAGAAGGGGATGACGACCATGATGGGAGCGAACATATACGTGCACAGGATGAGCCCGGCAATCTTCTCCCTGCCAAGGTATTGGTACCGGGTGAGGCTGTAGGCCCCTGCGGCACTCACCACCATGGTCAGCAAAACCGCCAGACCCGAGACGATGAGGCTGTTCCGGAAGTAGGTGAGGAAGCCAGTGGCAGTGAAGAGCCGGTGGAAGTTGTCCCAGTTCGGATCATTGGGAATGAATGTCGGGGGTTGGGCGAATACCTCTGTGGGCGGTTTGAACGAGGTCGAGACCATCCAGAAGAATGGAAAGGCAGCCTGAAGGGCTAGGAGAATTGCCCCCACGTAAAGTAGACCACGGGTCGAGAGGTGTCGCAATCGCCAGCGATTCATCCGATGTCCGCCTCCTCGCGGAAGAGACGGAAGTAGATGACTGTGCAGACGACCAGAATGGCGAACATGATTACGGCCAGGGCCGCGCCGAGGCCCGCCTGGTAATACGTCAAGGTCCGCATATAGGCATACACCGGCAGCGTTCGGATGAAGCGGCCGGCTCCTGCCCCCTCGCCCATCAGCCAGACGGTGTCGAACTTGGTAAACATCCAGATGCTGCGAAGCAAGATGACCACGAACAGGATGCCCCAGATCTGCGGCAGGGTAATGTGAACAAAACGACGCAACGCCGAGGCTCCATCTACCTTAGCAGCTTCGTACAACTCCGGGGGGATGGTCTGGAGCCGGGCCAGAATACTCAGTAGCACAAAGGGGAAGAACTGCCAGATGCTCATGATAATCGTGGAAAGCATAATGTGATCGGCCCCGAGCCAGGAGATCGGGTCCCTGACAATCCTCAGAGCGACCATCCAATAATTGACGACGCCGTACATGTCGTTGAGCAGCCACTTCCAGAGAATCACCGCAACAATGGTGGGGACCATATAGGGAAACAGAACGATCGCCCTAACCAGACCTCTTCCCACGAAGGTTTCACTCAGAATGAGGGCTGCCGCCACCCCGAGAACAACTTGGAAGACGATTGTCCATATAGAATAGACTGTCCCGAGCCAGAGGCTCGACCAAAACTCCGCATCTTTCCACAGGTAGAAGTAATTTTCAAGACCGACAAAGCGTTCCTGAGGGAAGAAGGAGTGTTTCTCCAGGAGGCTGAGCCAGATGGAATAAGCAACGGGGTAAAGGGTAAGTCCCAGGATCAGGATGAGGGCCGGGGAAATGGTCAGAGCCCCGGCCAGTTGCTCGCGGCGTTTTGGCCTGGTCGTGGGGATCCAGCGTGCCCACCGGGAGAGACGGGGTTGGACAGCAATGGTGGCAGAGAGTGATTCCGCCCCGGAGGACGCCACGGGCCTGGCTCCGGGATCAGATAAGTCTTTCATCGTCTTCGTCTAAGGACCAGCAGCGGTCGGCCGGACACACACCCGCTTTCACAAATCCGAGGCGAACAGTTGCCCGGCCGGCGGACTACGAATCGCTTACCAGCGCTTATAGCCGAGCTTCGTGATCAATTCCTCTGCCCGGGCCTGAGCTTTGGCCGCGGCTTCCTTTGATGGCATCCCACGGACGGCATCCGTCACCATATCCACGACGATGCCGGAACCAAGGATCTCGAGGCCGAAGGGAAGCTTCAGGTCGGCCCACTGGGTGATTAAGGTCGGCTTGGCCAGATTCTTCTCGAAATAGTAGTAATCCATGTCCACCCATTCCTTCCAGCGCTGGTACATCTCGTTGGCCTGGTAAGCCTTACTCCTCTGCACGGACTTAAGAGTTGGCAAGAGGTGGATCGGGACTGTGTGGAGATACTTGATGTACTCCTCCTCTTTGAAGAAGAACTTGATAAACTCGGCAGCCTCTTCCGGGTACTTCGCATTCTTAAAGATCATCCATGGCTCGGCATCGATCTGGGCTGCGGTTTGCTTTCCAGATGGCCCGTGTGGCTTTACCATCACACCAAAGTGATCTGGATTGCCAGTCCCCTTGGGTGCGTACTTCTCGATGTAGCCGGCGCCACGGCCATAGCCCTGGTAGAGCATGGCGGCCTTTCCAGTGGCCAGGTTGGCGAAGGTGTCGAGATAGGCATGGCCCAGCCAGCCGGGGGGCAGAACCGTGTCGTTGAGCTTCTTATAGAAATCCAGTACCTCGACGACCTGCTTCTCGGTGAAGGTGGGCCGGCCAGTCTTGAGGTCGAAGAGCCGGCCACCATTGGCCGCGGTCAGTTCCCCTACCAGGATATTGATAAAGAGCGGTGTGCCCGGGAGAGAGAGGCCATAACGGGTCACTCGACCGTCCTTATCCCGCTCCATCATGGCCTGGGCCACCTTGATGAAGTCATCCCAGGTCTCAGGCTGTTTCAATCCCTTTGCCTTAAAGATGTCCTTGCGGTAGATCAAAAGTGACACGTTGGGCGAGTGAGGGATTCCGTAGTACTTCCCGTCGTGAAAGCATTGCATCCGAACAGGCTCCCAGATGTTATCCCGGCCGATGACCGCGGCGATATCCTCCTGGCTCCGCAAGAGGCCCTTTGCGTAAAAAGAGGCACACGTCACGGCCTGTCCATGAGCGGCATCGGGCGGCGATCCTGCTGCCAGAGCGGCCGTCAGTTTAGCCTCCAGGTCACCCCAGGCCAGACCTTCCTGTTTTATTGTGATGTCTGGGTGCAATTTCTCGAAGTCGTTGATGATCTCCTGGAACGCCGCGATCGTCGCCGGCTCGGTCTCCGTGTGCCAGACCCGGACGACCTTCTTCTCAGCAGGAAAAACCATGATGGGGATAAAGAAAGTAGATATAAGAATGAGTATGACCATTCCAAATAATTTTCTTTTTCTTAACATAAGTGCACCCCCTTCTTTCTCATTAAGGATCATAGTCGTTTTAAAGAATATGAGAACTCTGATCAAGCCTTTTTGGAATCATCTCACCCCCTTTTGCTAAATTTTGAGGGCAATCTCTTCACCCTCAAAGAGCGCTTCCATCACCTCCCTCGGTTTCGAGGCATCCCCCACGACATAGACCTCGGAAACTTTCCTTTTTAAAGATTCAACAAGCTCATCATCTGGCGTGGATCCTAAAACGGTTACAATCGAGTCGAACCCTTCAAGCTTCTTCGTACCTTGAGGATCTTCAACCCACACCCCTTGCTTTTCGAAGCGGGTGGCCTTCGTGGAGGTGAGAATTCGTACTCCCTTTTCCCGAAGCCTCTTATTTAAGAAGTGTTGAAGATGGCCCACCAGATCCAAAGCAATCCCTTCCCTCATCTCAATCAGAGTCACTTCCTTTCCCGTCTCCGAAAGATGATCTGCCACCTCTGCCCCAATTCCTCCGCCACCGATGACGAGGACTTTTTTCCCAAGAGAGACAGAGCCCGAAAGGGCATCATCTACCGAAATCGTTTTTGCCTCACGAATCCCATCGATCGGGGGAAAGAAGGGTTTGGCTCCTGTGGCAACGATCACCGCATCTGGTTTGCCCTTTTCCAAGAGGTTGGGATGAAAAGATTTGCCTATAATGATTTCCACGGGCAGTTTCTGGAGCTGTCTGGAGAGATACTCAATAAATTCTTGAAGAATCTGTTTTCGGGGGGGAATGGCAGCCAGCAGGAATCGGCCTCCCAGCCTCTCCTGTTTTTCATATAAAGTCACCTGATGGCCACGAAGGGCAGCGATCTCAGCAGCCTTCATTCCGGCCGGGCCTCCGCCGATGATCCAGATCTTCTTCGGACGATCTGTCTTCTTGAGTTTAAATATTCCCTCACGACCCGTTTCAGGATTGACGGCGCATGCCAGAGCACCCTTTCGAATGCTTTGAATGCAACGGTTGCAAGAGATGCAAGGGATGATCTCTTCCGTTCGTCCCTGGAGTGCCTTTGCTGGAAGCTCTGGGTCGGCAATCAAAGCCCTTCCCATCGAAATGAGGTCGGCTTTTTTCTCCTCCAAAATTCGGTCGGCCAATTCAGGCGTGCGGATTCGGCCCACACTGATCACAGGAATGCCAACGACGGACTTGATCCCCTGAGCAAGGTGAACAAAGATACCCTCTTCGGCATAATAAGGTGGATGGTTCAAATATCCGGATGCGGCCACACAGGCTGAGACATGGAGGGCGTCGGCTCCATTCCTTTCCAAGGCCTTTGCTATTTCCTTGGAGGCATCGAGCTTCAATCCGCCGTCGACATATTCATCGGCGCTGAGACGGCAGAGGACCGGGAAATCCGCGCCCACTCTATTTCGAACTGCCCTCAATACTTCGAGGGCCATCCTCATCCGTCGATCCGCATCTCCTCCGTATTCATCCTCTCTCTTGTTGGAGAAAGGAGAAAGGAATTGGTTGATTAAATAACCATGGGCCATGTGAATTTCTACACCATCCGCTCCTGCTTCTTTGACGCGGAGTGCAGCTTCTCCAAAGGCCTCGATAATCTCTTGAATCTCTTTCTGAGGGAGTTCTTTTGGCATCTCTTTTCTAACAGGGCAGGGGATGGCAGACGGAGCGACAATAGGGGAACCTGTGATAGAGGCAGAAGTCTGACGGCCCGCATGATTGATCTGAATAACGATCTTTCCGCCCTCTTGATGGACAGCATCCACGAGCTTTTTGAAGGAAGGGATGTGTTGGTCAGAGTCAATGAGTGCCATATTGGGAAAGGCTCTGCCCTGCCTTAAGACACCGGTGTGTTCGAAGGTGATATAGCCGACCCCGCCTCTTGCCCGCTTTAGATAGTAGGCGATGTGGCGCTCATTGACCGATCCATCCTCGCCGGCAAAATTTGTCGCCATCGGCGGCATGACGATCCGATTTTTTAATTCCAGATTTCCGATTTTGAAAGGACTGAAGAGGTTTTCAAAACGAGCCATTGAAGCACCTCGTAAGGATCAGGTCACTGAAAGGATTGTTTTTAAATGGTATACAATATTGTATTAAGATGTGAGGCCTTTGCAATATTAGACGAACACAAATCAGATGTCAAGTTTTAATTGTTCTTCATCCGGCTATTCGCTTTTTGTCCAATGTGGATGGTCCAAAAAAAAGGATGCCACCGGTCCAAAAACCGGCGACATCCCGTCACACTCGCCTCATTGACCGTCTCATACTTTCTTCAAGGCATCCATAACAATCTTCGGAGTTAATGGAATGCGTCTTATCCGAACGCCGGTCGCATTGAAGAATGCGTTTGCAACAGCAGGCGCCGCTGCAGGAACACCCAACTCCCCGATGCCACCGATTTTTTCAGTGCTCTTGACAATGTGGACCTCAATCTCGGGCACTTCGCTCATCCGGATCATAGGGTAATCGTCGAAATTGGCCGACTTGACGCCACCGTTGGCGAACTTGACCTCCTCCTTGAATGCCGTGCTCAGAGAATTGATGATCCCCCCTTCAATCTGAGCTACAAGGGGATCTGGGTTCACAACAGGTCCGCAATCCACAGCCGCTACAACCCGATGAACCTTGATCGTGCCGTCTTTCTTGTTGACGGAGATTTCCGCCACCTGGGCCGACCAGGTTCCAAAACATGCATGCTGGGCAATGCCCCGGCCTTCACCTTTTGGAATGGATTTTCCCCAGCCAGCCTTTTCAGCCACTGTCTCCAGCACCCGGCGTGCCCGCATATTGTTCTTCAAGTTCTGCAGGCGAAATTCAAGGGGGTCCTTTCCTGCTGCATGGGCCAATTCGTCGATGAAGGATTCAATGACAAAGGCATTGGGACCGTTCTGGACCGAACGCCAGGGACCACAAGGAATGGGCAGGGGGGATAAAAGGAACTCTATGGAGAGGTTCGGTATCTCATACTGGATCCTGTTGTTCCAGCCATAAGACTCTGGACGATCTGCAATACCCCACATGCAAAACCAATCGATCCCATCCTTTAATTGCATAGGGTTGACCCATTTGGCAATGGAGGGGCTGACGAGCTTATGAGACCATCCAATCAACCGGCCCTGACCGTCAAGGCCGGCCTCAATCCGGTGAGATCCGGCAGCGCGGAAATAATCGTACTTGATATCTTCTTCTCTTGTCCACATGACCTTGATCGGTTTCCCGACCGCCTTTGATATCGTGACCGCTTCAACCACGAAATCCGGCTTGGCCCGTCTGCCCAGACCGCATCCCATGAAGGTCGTTTGCACATGGACCTTCTCCCTGGGAAGTTCTGATGCTTTCGAGGCGAGCATCTGCGCACCAAACTGGGCTTGGGTAGGTGCCCACACATCGCACCGGTCGTCGGTCACATAGGCTGTACAGTTCATCGGCTCCATAGTTGTATGGGCGACAAAAGGAACAAAGTAATTTGCTTCAACCTTCTTGGCTGCCTCACCGATGGCCTTTTTCGCGTCGCCCGTCTTCACTACAGAGAGCAAGGGTTTGTTCAGATCCTCGATCATGGACTTCTCGATATAATCATTATTCATGTCCGGAAGCACGCCTTTGTCCCAGTTCACCTTGAGAGCTTCCCTCCCTTTCAAGGCGGCTTGAATCGATTTCGCGCACACCGCAATCCCCTCGGGGATTTGAACAACCTTAAGTACCCCGCTCACCTGCTCTGCTGCTTTTTGGTCGAATGAAAGTGGTTTTGCTCCATAAGCAGGAGGCCGGGCAATGACAGCGTAATGTAAATCCTTGAGCGTAACATCGAGGCCATAGACAGCCTTACCGCTCACCTTATCCGGTGCATCCACACGGGGCATGGGTTTGCCCATGTATCTGAACTCTTCCTCTTTCTTAAGGGGAGGATCTTTCGGAACTTCCAGTTTAGCTGCCTTCAAGCAGAGCCGCCCATAAGTGAGGGTCCGGCCGCTCTTCTGGTGTTTCACCGTACTCATGAAGGCCTTGCATTCGTCTTCGGGAACCTTCCAGGTCTCCGCTGCCGCTTTGATGAGCATCGCACGACCAGCGGCGCCCGCTTTTCGCAATGGTTCATAGAATCCTCTCACGCTCGCACTTGCCACGGTCACCTGGACGCCTATGATAGGGTTCTTGAATGAATCGGCGGCCGGCGCCTGCTTAACGCTTACTCGGCTCCAGTCCGCTTCAAGTTCCTCTGCGACGATCATGGAAAGGGCGGTCAGAATGCCCTGTCCCATCTCGGAATTGCCGACGAATATGGCGATCTTGTTGTCGGGTGTGATTTTAAACCATACATTCGGGCTGAAACTGTCCATTTCAGACGCATTGAGAAGCCGATGGCCAAAAGGGGTGACAGACACTCCGATGGTCAAGCCAGCGGCTGCCAAGGAGCCCTTCAGAAAAGCACGTCTCGTCATGGATGTTTTCATGATTTCTTCACCTCCTTTTTCGTCATCTGAATGGCAGTCTTGATGCCCCGTTTGATTCGCGGATAGGTTCCGCACCGGCAGATCACATCATCCATCTTGGTGATGATTTGATCTGCGTTCAGGGCGGGTTTCTGGGAGAGCAGGGCTGCCACCTGCATGATCACCCCGGGCTGGCAGTAGCCGCACTGGACAACCTGTTCCTTGATCCAGGCCTTTTTCACAGGATGATTCTCCGGTAGCCCCTCGATCGTTGTGATCTTCTTCCGTTGGACCTCGCCGACGCTAATCGTGCAGGACCTCACAGCCTTTCCGTCGATATGAACCGTACAGGACCCGCATTCCCCAATACCGCAACTGTACTTGGTGCCCTTGAGGTTTAGAGTATCCCTGAGAACCCAGAGCAAGGGCGTGTCTTTGGAAACATCTACTTGATAGACCTTGCCATTGACATGAAGGGAAATCATAATCTCCTCCTTTCCTTGTGAGTTTTCATAACTTTTTGCTGCTGAAAGCCAGTCACCGATAAAAACCCCACCTTGCATGAGGGAGTATAGTGAGTTTGAAATTGCTTGTCAATAACAAAACTGGGGGAATATCTGTCGTTTTCGCGGAATGGGTAACGCCTCCGCCGAGAAATAAACACCGCTGAGAAATAATGATTGACACAGTTTCTCAAAAATTGTATACACAATTGTATTAAAATTTTGCCTAATATGGCTCAATTCAAAAAATATGTCAAGTGTTAATTCCATCAGGATTACCAAGGAGATCGAAGAGACCATTCTTTCAGGGAGGCTGAAGCCAAGAGAACGTCTGGTCGAAATGGATCTCATTTCGCAATTCGGGGTCAGCCGGACGGTGATCCGCGAAGCCTTGAAGAGATTGGAGGCGAAGGGACTCATCCGAACCACGCCCTACAGGGGGGCTGTCGTGTCGGACCTGACCACCGAAGAGATCGAGGAGATCTATTTCATTCGGGCCGAACTCGAAAAGATAGCAGCCCGGCTTGTGCTAAAGCATATCACCCGGAAAGAGATCCAAAATTTGAAAAAAGTCTCGAGGGAAGTGGAGAGGCATCTCCGTGCAAGGACCCATCAGATGATTGAGATGGATTCCGAATTCCATCGAATGATTTTCAGGGCTTGTCGAAATAGCTACCTCTATGACATGATCGATTATCTCCGTACGAAAGCCCACATCGTCCGATTTAATGCTTGGTCCCTTCCTCACCGGGTTGAGCAATCGATCGTTGAGCATCGGGAAATGATTAAGGCTATTGAAAATAGAGATCTGCCCCAGCTGGAAAAGCTCATCGTCAAACATCTCACCATTTCAAAAAATAGTTACATGTCCCAACTGAAAGGGATCGTTGCGACGTGACGAGGAGGATGGTCTGAATGAAGCGGTTTGTGGTCCTCCTTTATGAGGACATGCACGAGGCCGGAAAGGCGATTCTCAGAGAAAAGGCGGAGATCTTATTCGCCACCTCGCTTGAAGAGTCTTCCTTGATTAGAGAGGTGAAGGAGGTGGATGGGATCATCGTCCGGGCCAATGGAAAAGTGAGCCGGAAGATGATGGAGTCGGCCCCGAAACTGAAGGTGATTGGAAGGCACGGGGTTGGAGTGGAGAACATCGATCTGGAGGCAGCCACGGAAAAGAGGATATGGGTGGTGAACACGCCGGATGCAAACGATATCTCTGTGGCTGAGCACTTTTTCGGGTTGGCTCTCATCCTATCAAAGATGCTCAAGAAAGCTGATGTGGCTCTTCGCGAAGGCCGATTTGAAGCACGTTACCAATATATCGGGAAAGAGCTTCACGGGAAGACACTCGGCATACTCGGGTTCGGTCGAATTGGAAAGACGGTCGGACGAATGGGATACAATGGATTTGAAATGAAAATTCTCTATTATGATGCGATTCAATATAAAGAGGTTGAGAAAGAAATCAAGGCGAGAAAGGTGAGTTTAGATGAACTCCTTTCCGAGTCGGATTTCATCTCCATTAATCTTCCCATGTTGCCGGAGACAAAAGGGCTGGTCGGGGAGAGAGAATTTGGGCTGTTGAAACCTACCGCTTACATTATCAATCTTGCGAGAGGTCCGATCTGGGATGAAAAAGCCCTTTACGCAGTGCTGAAAGAGGGCGAGATCGCCGGGGCTGGCTCAGATGTTTTTGAGGTGGAACCCGCAACAAAAGGTCATCCTCTTTTCCAGTTAGAGAATTTTATCGGAACACCTCACATGGCGGCTCATACGGATGAGGCCCTGAGAAGGATGAGCTTGGTGGCAGAAGATATCATCCGTGTTCTGGATGGAAAGGCTCCACTCCACCCAGTGAACTCTGTTGTTGTACAAAAAAGAAAAATGTAGGGTGCGTTCACCGAACGCACCAGGTTAGAGGCGTGCTCGGTGATCACGCCCTACAAAAACTTTTTCAACGAAAACGGAGACCATGAAAGGAGAAGAGAGTTGGCGAATTTGAGAATTTACCACGAACTGTGCAAGGGAGTTGACGAGTGCGGGATATGCGTTTATGTCTGCAAGAAAGAGGTCTTCAAGCCCTCTGAGACATTGAATCAGAAGGGCTACAGGCCACCTGTGGTGATAAAAGGCGATCAATGTACCGCGTGCGAAAGCTGCATGATCTTCTGTCCTGATTTGGCGATCGTCGTAGCAGGAGAAAAATCGGGGAGGAAAGCGAAAAAATGAATGGGGAGCGGGTGCAAACAGGAAGATATTTCATGATGGGCAATGTGGCCTGCGCCGAGGGAGCCATTGCGGCTGGATGCGAGTTCACGGCAGGCTATCCCATAACTCCAGCCACGGAAGTGGCCAACCGATTGGCAGAACGGCTGCCGCAGGTCGGAGGTGCCTTTTTTCAAATGGAGGATGAGATCAGTGCGATTGCAGCGGTCGTCGGCGCCTCCTGGGCCGGGAGGAAATCGATGACCGTCACCTCCGGTCCGGGGATCAGCCTGATGCTGGAAAATATCGGTTTTGCCATCGGCGTCGAGACTCCCTGTGTCATCGTGAATGTGCAGAGGGGAGCTCCAACCACAGGGATGCCCACTGTCGGAGTTCAGGGAGATATGGTTCAGGCAAAAAGAGGTTCTCACGGGGATTATGAGATCATCGCCCTCTGCCCTTCTTCCCCTCAGGAGATGTTCGATCATACGGTCATTGCCTTCAATTATGCGGAGAGATACCGGACGCCGGTCTTCGTTCTCTCTGACGCCTTCGTGGGTCACATGAGGGAGGAAGTGGTCATCCCCGAACCTGAAAAGATCAAAACGGAATACCGAAAGATCCCCGAACCCGGAACCGACCCTCAGAAGATAAAAGGTTTTCTCGATGAGGATGTGGCTCCGATGCCCATCTTTGGGAAGGGATTTAAAGCCCACGTGACGAGCTCATGCCACGATGAGTATGGGAAGCGAAACCTCATCGATATCTCTGCCCTGGATAATTTCATCCGGAAATTGAGCAACAAGATCCTCAAGCACAAGGAGGAGATCACTCTCGTTGAGCGGGACTACGAAGGTTCGGAGATCGTCCTGGTCTCCTACGGAGCAGTGGCCAGGGCAGCGGCCATGGCTGCTGCTCAGGCAAGAAAGGACGGGATCCCTGCCGGGACGCTAAGGCTGATCACGGTTTGGCCTTTTCCCGGAGAGGAGATTGAAAAGATGGCCAGAGGGGCAAAACATGTGATCGTCCTGGAAAACAATCTTGGCCAAATCTATCCCTATATCAAAGCAGAAGCGGCCCATTATGCCGAGGTCTCGTTTCTGCCTCCGAGACTTGTCGGGGAGATTCAGGATCCAGAGGATATCTTAAGGAAGATTCGGGAGGTTTCGAAATGAGTGAGCTTGTCCATCCTTTACACCGGTTTATCAGGCCTTCGGTGAAGTACTCCACTTTCTGTCCTGGCTGTGGAGACGGAACCGTGACACAATCGATCCTTCGTGCCATCGACGGACTCGGCATGGAGCTGGACGATTTTATCTTCGTCTCCGGAATCGGCTGTGCGGCATGGATTCCCAGCCCCTTCTTCAACGCCGATGTGCTTCACACCACTCACGGCAGGCCGATCGCTTTCGCCTTCGGGATCAAGATGGGTCTTCCTGACAAGAAGGTGATGGTGATTAGCGGAGATGGGGATCTGGTGGCCATTGGCGGGAATCACCTGATACAGAATGCGCGAAGGAATGTCGAGATGGTCGTCCTCTGCATTAACAACGGGATTTATGGAATGACCGGAGGTCAGGCCGCTCCGACCACACCCATGGGCATCAAGACGACGACGACCCCCTACGGTTCGGTTGAAAATGTGTTTAACATCTCGAAGCTCGTCATGGCTGCGGGTGCCTCCTTTGTGGCTTGCTGGACAACGGCTCATCCGAAGCAACTGACCAACTCGATCAAGAAGGCCATTCAGAAGAAGGGATTTGCCTTCATCGAAGTTTTCTCCCAGTGTCCGATCCAATTTGGAAGGAAGACAGGGGTGGGAAGTGCGATTCAGATGCTGGAAGATTATAAGAAAAGGTCGATCACACCGAAAGAAGCAGCAAAACTCTCAGAAGAGGAGTTGAAGGATAGGATCGTGGTCGGGGAGTTGGTCGACGCGGAGAAGCCGGAGATGTTGGAAGAGGTTAAGAAGATGAAAAGTAAGGCCCGAGGAGGAGTTGAATGAGTCGTAAAGAGATACTCATCGGAGGAGTGGGTGGTCAGGGCGTTGTCTTATCAGGGATTCTTCTGGGGACGGCCGCTACATTGTTTGAAGGGAAGAAGGCGGTTCAAACGCAGTCCTACAGCTCGGAGCTGAGAGGGGGCTCTGCGAGGGCAGAGGTGATCATCTCTGAAGAACCCATTTCCGACCCTCAGGTCAGAAGGCCGGATATCCTGATTGCTTTAGCCGAAGAAGCCATACCGCGATATGTGGATCGAATAAGGTCGAAAGGATTACTGGTGATCGATTCCGATCTTGTAAAGGGAGCAAAGCCGGGTGATTATGAAGTTCTCCCCATCCCTGCCACGAGTATTGCGGACAAGGAGATGGGCAACATCGTTGTGGCCAACCTGATCATTTTGGGCGCTCTCCTCAAGAAGACAGGCCTTCTCTCGGTTGAAGCGATGGAGAAGGCGATTGAGGTCAGCGTCCCGAAGAAGGCGACGGCGCTGAATCTGAAAGCCTTCCGAAGAGGGCTGGAGTTGAGCTGCTGAAGGCAGTAGGCAGACAAGAATCTAATTTCGAAGCGCCCAATCCACCATGCAGTGAATCAGGTTACCAGGAAATCAGAGGGCAGGGTACCAGGGATCAGGTGATCAGGAAAAACAGAAGACCAGAATGTCTTAGTCTGATATCCTGATGTCCTGATAGACGCATCTCAATTTCAGAGTCGCATGATATCCTGATAGGCATGAGCTTTCGATTTGTAGATCTGAAAAGGGAGGGATGATGGGATGGGAAAGAATGCTTCCCAACGCATATCCTTTGATGATTTGAAACTTTTCTGTAAACAGGCCTATCTGAAAGTGGGGGTTCCGGAAGGCGAGGCAGAAATCGTGGCCGATCTTCTGGCAAGGTCCGATCTTCGGGGGGTCGAGACCCATGGTGTGATGAGACTTCCCATCTATATTCAGAGGCTTCAGAAGGGCTATGTCCGTGCCGTTTGCAAAATCACGACCGTTAAAGAAAAAGGCTCCACCGCTTTTCTCGAAGCCCACGGTTCGATGGGGCATGTCGTTGCCCATGAGGCAATGGAGATAGCGATCCGGAAGGCAACCGAGCACGGCATCGGGTGGGTCTCGGTTAAGGACAGCGGCCATTTTGGGGTGACAGGTCTCTTTCCCATGATGGCCCTGAAGAAGGACTTCATCGGTTACACCGTTTCCAACTCCGCGCCGATGATGGCGCCGTGGGGCGGACGGGAACGGATCATCGGGAACAACCCCGTCTCTTATGCCTTCCCCGCAGACAAGTATCTCCCTGTTGTTCTTGATTTCTCCTGCAGCGTGGTCTCTTCGGGCAAATTGATCCTGTGTCGCAAGAAAGGTGAGAGAATCCCCCTGGGGTGGGCCTATGACAAGAACGGCCTTCCCACGGAAGATCCCTATGAGGGTTATGAAGGAGGAGGTTCTTTAGCTCCGATCGGGGGGCATAAAGGGTATGGAATGGTTTTAGTCCACGAAATGTTGACATCCGTTCTGACGAATGGCAAATGGACTCGACACATTAAGAGTCTTTACGAAGAGGATAAGACGGGCATCCAGGGCACCTGCCACTCCTTTATGGCCATCGACCCGGACTGCTTCATCGGAAGAGAAAAATTCAAGAAAGAGATGGACCGCTACATCGAGAGCATTAAAGAGAGCACGAAGGCGCAGAACGTGACAGAGATTCTGATGCCCGGAGAACCCGAACACCGAACAGAAGCAGAGCGTCTGAAACAGGGTATCCCACTGGAACCCACCACGTTGCAAGAGTTGGCCTCCCTTGGTAAGTCCTTAGGGATTTCACTTCCTTGATGGATTGAACGGAATCGCTTCGCTGGAAAATTCTATCCCCCGTCCTTGCCCGCCGGCAGGCTCACCCTTCCCTCGAAGGGAATATAAACACCTCCCTTTCAAGTCAGAACTTCTTGACGCCTCCCTCTTCAAGGGGGAGGTTGGGAGGGGGATGGGGCTGTAGCTCTTGGACTACCAACCAAATCTTCTCCTTTACCGCTTCTATCTCCCTAAGAACCTCGTTGTCCCAGAATCGAAGAACTTGAAAACCAGCAGCATTCAGTATTTGTGTTCGATTCTCGTCATACCTCTTCTGCTGTCCGTGCTGCCCACCAGCTACTTCAATTATCAGTTTGTTTTCCAGGCAGACAAAATCAAGGATGTAATCACCAAATGGATGTTGGCGGCGAAATTTTATACCGCAAATCTGACGACCTCGCAGAACGTGCCACAGAGATCTTTCGGCCTCAGACATCTTGTTACGTAACCCCTGTTGCAGTTTGCCTGAACGTATCTTCTTGTTTGTCTGACCGATCATAAGCTACCCATCCCCACCTTCACCTCCCCTTGAAGGGGAGGGATTGTTTAAGTTAGCGCACTTTCCTTGAGGAAGAGTGTGGGGTTCGCTCTGCTCTCCGCTACCACCAAGTCCTTACTCCAACATGTTCATCGGAATTGATGATTACCAATAAAAAGAGTGGTTAACAACCGAACTCAGCCGACTATTTGAGGTTGTGCTTCTGGGCGAACCGGGCAACGTGGATAGGGCTTTCGAGCACCTCGACCCCTGCCTCACGCAAGGCATCCTGCTTGCCACGCACAGTCCCTGCAGAGCCGCGAACAATGGCACCTGCATGGCCCATCTGCTTTCCCTGGGGGGAGTAGATGCCCGCAATATATGCGGCAACGGGTTTGGTCATCTTCTCGTGGATAAACCGGGCAGCCCTCTCCTCCTGTTCCCCTCCCACTTCACCTACGATGATCACCGCATCCGTCCCGTTGTCTTCTTCAAAAAGGCGGAGGATGTCGACGAGATTGGTCAGGGCCACAGGATCAGCACCCATGCCAACAACCGTGCTCTGCCCCACCCGGTTTTCCGACAGGATGCCTGCGAACTCATAGGACAGGGTCCCGCTCCGCGAGATGATTCCAACGCGGCCCGGCGCAAAAAGTGAAGCAGGCATAATGCCCATCTTGCCCCTTCCCGGAACCAGGATGCCGGGTGTGGTGGGACCGATAGCGAAGACGCCGTTCTCAATAGCGTATGCCCGTATCTTCATGACATCGTGAACGGGAATGTGTTCAGGAATCACCACGATCAGTTTGATTCCTGCATCAACCGTTTCCAAAAACGCATCCAAGACAGAAGGTGCGGGGACGAAAAAGACAGAGGCATTAGCACCGGTCTCCTTCTTAGCTCCTTCGACGCTGTCGAAGACAGGTACCCCTTCGACGACAGATCCCCCTTTGCCGGGAGTGACGCCACCTACCACTTTGGTTCCATAGGCGAGCATCCAGCGGGTTTGGATGCTTCCGATGCGACCGGTAATTCCCTGAACGATGACCCGCGTTGAGTCATCCATTAATATGCCCATGATTGTACCTCGGCCTCATTCTTACAGCGGTTTCTTGCAATCACGCGGATTCCCCTTACGGTAATTGGAGAGCATTATTTGGATCCACCGACCAGCTCAAACAATCGCTCGACAGCTTTCTCGGTCGCCGCTTCGGTGACCACATGGACACCGGCCGACCGAAAGATCTCCCAGGTCTCCTCCTGACGATTTCCGAGGGCCTTTGCTACGATCGGGATTTTGACGCCGCGCTCCTTGATATACCGGGCGACACCCTTAGCCCCTTCGTGAATCGGATTGATGCCGCCGTAGATATTGATCAAGATCGCCCGGAGGTCTGCCTTCATCGTGACCAGTTCCATGCACTTGTAAAGCAGTTCCTCCGTGATGCCGCCTCCTGTTTCAAGGAAATTGGCGGGCTTCATTTTTTCTCCAATGATGTCCATCGAGGCCATCCCCAAGCCTGCCCCGGAAGCGATGAGGCCAATGTCTCCATCCAGGTCCACGTAGGTAACCCCGATCTGCCTGCCTTTCCGCTCAAGGGGATTTTCGATCCGCGCCACCCGATCAGGCAGAGAATGTTTGATTCTGGAAAGAGCTGAATTGTCGACTTCCAAAACGGCATCCACCGCAAGAAGGCCACCACCGTTTCGGAGGACCACCAGCGGGTTGATTTCGACGATCAGGGCTTCATACTGGCAAAAGATGTGATAGAGCCGGCCGATGAAATCGGCCCAAGCAATGAGAAGATTTTGATCCACTCCGAGCTTTCGTAACAGGGTTCGAGCCTGGTAGGGATAGAAACCAAAAAGAGGATCTACTTGGAGGGATGCAACTTTTTCGGGTGCAGTACGCGCCGTCTTCTCGATACTTACGCCGCCTTCCGTACTGACCACGATGACGGGCTTTCCCGAATACCCGTCCACGGTAATTCCCACATAGAGTTCCCTCGAGATATCCGCCTTTTCGGTCACCAGGAGATTCCGGACGGTCGAACCTTTGATTTCGGAACCGAGAAGGGTCTCAGCGATCTCCTCCAGCTCTTTTTTATTAGATGCGGCCTTGATCCCTCCGGCCAGCCCGCGACCGCCCACCAGAACCTGGGATTTCAACATCACGGGGTATCCGATTTCTCCAGCTACACGGAGAGCCTCTTCCACCGTCCCCGCAACACCCCGCCTGGGAATAGGAATCCCCGTTGCTTCAAAAATGTTCGCAGCCTCAAATTCGTGGAGTCTCATGGCAATTCATCTTCCCTCTGTGACCTGTTATTGATGTTCTCAGTCCGTCTCATACAAAAACGGGTGCTCATTATATCCCCCATCTGCCCTTTATTCAATAGCTAGTGTACTGTCTCAGAAATGACTTTACACATCTCGTCATTCCGGACTTAATCCGGAATCCAGTCTTTTAAATCTGGATTCCTGCTTTCGCAGGAATGACAGCTCTTAGATCATT
>Ga0315282_10003924_pt1 | contig 26321 bp, 24 predicted proteins | sample YL17G07_20_MG_FD_203693 | JGI IMG/M metagenome (GOLD analysis project Ga0315282, IMG submission 203693) | Sediment microbial communities from Yellowstone Lake, YNP, Wyoming, USA - YL17G07_20 | ecosystem: Environmental > Aquatic > Freshwater > Lake > Sediment | place: USA: Wyoming | collected... | reverse complement strand
AAATATGCTTGCTTTTCGGACTACTGGGTTGATAATGAAGCGTGTTGTAGAGAAAACAGACCCGCTACTTTATGCGAGAATGGAAAAACAAGGGCAGGTTCTTGCGGAGGGCTTAAAACTTATGCGCGGTCAGAAGGACCGCCTTGTTTTCGCAAGAGACCTTCTTAATCATTTGAGTCAAGGAGAGAAGGATAAGTATGTGTCTTAAAATCTACGAGCATGCAGAGGCCAGGGATACTCGTAGTAAGGGCCCGTTTTCGGATGTGATTAGGGTGTTCTTGGGCGGTTATGGTAGGTTAGCGAAGCTCAACTTTGGAAGTGTTGTCGAATGTATGCAAATCTTACACGGGAGGCCTGTAGTGTGGATTTGAGGGTTCTGACCAGAAAAGTCAAGAGTAGTCTTATTTCTGGCAATCATGATGTTTGCGAGCTTCTTTTCGCGCAGGCTAGGGCTCAGCATGCTTGCCAACTGTTTCTGAAGCAGCTTAAGGCTCGCGGCGGGCTTACCAGGGCTGAGGTTAGCCGATTCGCTTATGATTTGCAAGCTGGAAAAATCGAACATGGCTTCAGGTATAGTCGCCGGAGTTTTTATAACCAGATCAGAAAGACGTTGCTGACTTTGGGTTTGATCGCTATCGAGCAGCGACTCGTTTCCACCCACGATTTTGACCTCTCCAGTGACAGACTAAAAGAGAAGTATGTTCCAGTGAGGCAGCCCATTCCGAAACGACCGCCTGACGGGTTAAACCTGCCAAGGCTCATGTGGACAATCTGCAAGCTTTGGAATGACGAATTTTTAGAGGAGAAACATAATTCTTAAAGAAACAGAGAGACTATTAACGCGGAAAGCGTGCACGCACACACAAACTACAGATACTGTAAACTTATTTGTCATGGCCTTGTTTTGAGCTTTGCCTGAAATCATATATGACAAATCATTTCTTAATGGTTCATGTGATATTATGTTCGACGCACTGTCTTATTTAGGGTGGGTTCTTTCCATTATCTTTGCTCTTCTCGCCTATTATTACTATCGTAGAGGGGCTCGTATGCACCAAATTCAGTTGGAGTACATCAAAATTTTAGCAGTATTAGATGATGATTATAAGAGAAGCGGACAGAGAAGAGGAATTATTAGGACTAAACCAGATGGTTGGCCATATATATCTTGGTATAAAGGTAGAGAACCACCACCACAAGAACGTTAAGCGAGCGCTATGGCGATGGAGGTTCCTCCAAAAATTTATTATTGATGATTAAAGTTTTTAGGTTATGGGAAAGGAAACAGTAATGTTAAAGAAAACGCTTATCGGAGTTTTATTCACTGCCTTACTTTCAACTCTGCTAATTGCTGGAACCAACTTTGATGTCACAAAAGCTGTGGAGCAGGGTAGCACTACTGTTGGCGGGATAATGCGGGAAAACACCACATCGAGTACGGTTTATGTGGACGATGACAATACTGCGGGTCCTTGGGATGGAACCGTTGAACATCCATATCAAAATATAACCCAGGGATTAAGCCATGCCTTGATGAATGAGACCATATTCGTGTACAACGGAACATACTACGAAAACGTGGTAATGAACAAAACATTGTCACTTATTGGAGAAAACAAACACACAACCATAATTGACGGGAATAGAACAGGTAATGTTGTTTGCATAAAAGCAGAGTACGTCACTGTGACAGGTTTCACTGTGCAAAACAGTGGTCCGGAAGGTTATGGTATATATCTCTATTATGGCTCAAGTTATTCTAACGTAAGCTATAATATTATTAAGAATAATAAGTGGGGAATCAAGTCCGAAACGGGGCGCCCTCCTGTTCATGATTGCAATATAATCATCGGTAACGAGGTTCTCTCAAGCCGGTATGCCGGGATTGAATTGACCCTCTCCGATCATAATGTGATTGCCAATAACACCATCTCCGATGGAATCCTGTTATGTTACAGTGAGAATAACACAATTTATGGCAACTACGTTCCTCGTGGAGGCATGAACGAACGCTATGGGAGCATTAACTTACGCGCAGTGAGTAATAGTAAAGTTATTTACAATAACGTATCTGGCGGGAATGTAATCAGGTTGGACGAGTCTGATAGTAATGAAATTGCTGGTAATAGCATAAGAGGAGGACAGAGAGCAATCATATTAGAAGATTCACATAACAACGCTATCATGCATAACAACATCTCGGGAAGCGACTACCAAGCCATTTACATGATTACAGCCGAAAACAACACGATTTCAAATAATACTGCTCTACAAAATGATGGTGGATTCTATTTGATGACAATGTGCAAAAATAACATTTTTTCAAACAACAATATTTCGTACAATAGCTTTAACGCCTTGTATTTAGACGACTATTCCGACAAAAATACTTTCGTAAACAATACTGTTTCATTTAGTGATTGCGGGATTTACATCCGCAATTCTTGGTACAACGTACTTTTCCATAACAATTTCATAAATAACACAGAACAAGTCTCCAGCACTGACTCTCAGAACGTGTGGGATAGTGGTTATCCTTCAGGCGGAAACTATTGGGATGACTACAAAGGAATAGACTTATACGGGGGCCCTTTTCAAGACGAGACTGGCTGTGATGGAATCGGTGATAAACCTTACGTTATAGATGAGAACAATCAGGACAACTATCCCTTGATGGAACCATACCCGGACACAACGCCCCCTATAATAGTCGTTCTATCCCCTGAAAACAAAGCTTACGCAACGACTTCTATTCCTTTAGTCTTTACCGTTGATGAATGCACTTGCTGGATAGGGTATAGCGTCGATGGAGAATCAAACGTAACCATTACAGGGAACACAACTCTGACTTTGCCGGAGGGTGAACATTGGATAAAGGTTTACGCAAATGACACCAACGGCAACATGGGCTGTTCCGACACCATTACATTTATGGTAGACATAACTCTTCCAACTACTACCCATGATTATGATGACAAGTGGCACGTTACGGACTTCACTATAACTTTAACGGCTGTCGATTATGAAAGCGGTATAGCAGAAACCTATTATCGAATTAATGATGGACCAGTTAAAGCCGTTAGTGTTGACGGACAGCCACTAATAACAACCGAAGGTGCAAACAACACGCTGGAATATTGGAGCGTGGACAACGTAGGCGATGAGGAGCTTCCGCATAAAGTATTGACCGGGATAAAGCTTGATAAGACTATTCCCACAATTGGAATTCCCTCTCGCATACCAGAAGGCGATGTTGAACCAGGTCAAGAAGTGAGAATCTTAGTGAATGTCACTGATTCTTTGAGTGGCATTAAAGATGTCACTTTGTCATATAACCTAAACGATAGTGCTGTATGGATTGACTCACCTATGACCCTCAATTCCACCACAGGACTTTATGAAACCGCAATTCAGGTACAACAAGCACACACCCTCGTAAGATATGAAATTACAGCCTACGATAATGCTGGAAACCATAGAGTTGAGGACAAAGATGGAGAATACCACGTTTACACCGTCATACCAGAATTCACATCAACCATAATTCTGCTACTGTTTATGATAGCAACGCTGGCAGTCACAGTCTACAAAAGAAAGCATTCAACGGATTACAGAAACTCTAAACAACAGAAGATTTATTCGCAGATCATATTTGCAATTGGAACTGTATCGCTAATTAAAGGAGAGGAGAAATGGTAAAGAGAACAGTTTCCGAGATAATGCTTTTACTGCTGTTAATTGGCATATTTGCTTTGGCGTTTAACATTCAACCAGTCAAGGCAAGCGGAACCATTTATATTAGGGCTGATGGAAGCATAGACCCGCCGGATGCACCGATTTCCACGGTTGACAATGTCACTTACACTTTTATGGGTGGCATTTATGATGAGATTGTGGTGGAGAGAAGCAACATAATAATTGATGGAGATGGTTACACGGTTGAAGGCAGGTACGTATCTGAGTCTAAAGGCATATTCTTGAGTGGAAGAAGCAACGTAACAGTCAAGAACGTGGCAGTCAAAAAATTCTACTACGGCATTAGGCTGGATGGGTCTTCAGGTAACATCATACAAGGAAATACTGTAACAGACAACTACCATGGCATCAGGCTCGAGTGGGCTTCTAACTATAACAGCATTAGCGGAAACACCATAACAGCAAACAACTTGGATGGTATCTATCTCTCGCGTTCTAACAACAACAGCGTAAGCGGAAACAACATAGCAAACAACTATCGTGGCATTAGGCTCGAGTCGTCTTCAAACTATAACATCATAGGCGGAAACAACATAACCGCAAACAACGGGGCTGGCATCAGGCTCCTTTACTCTTCAAGCAACAGCATAAGTGGAAATAACATTGCGAACAGCATTGATGGCATCTACCTCACCGACTCTTCAGACAACAGCATTAGCGGAAACAACATTACAGCAAACAATAGGTATGGCATCTGGCTGAGCTGGTCTTCAGATAACGCAATCTACCACAATAACTTCGTAGACAACACTGAACAAGTTCAATCTGAATATTCGACAAATATTTGGGATGATGGTTATCCTTCTGGCGGAAACTACTGGAGCGATTATGAAGAAAAGTATCCAGATGCTTCTGAAATAAATAATTCCGGAGTATGGGACACACCATACGTTATCGACGAAAACAATCGAGATAACTATCCAATAATCCCAGAGTTTCCTTCTGCCATGATTCTTTCGTTGTTCATGGTTCTCACCATGCTGGCCGTCGTCTTCACTAAAAGAAACATCCCAGCAAAACCCAAAAGCTAAACTGTAAACTCCTCGTTAATTTCTCCTTTTTATAAAAAGGTAAACTCTTGTTTGACGCTTTTCAGCGTATTCCATAAAGACTTGATTGATTTTAAAAAGGACGAAGCTGAATTAAGGCTCATTTTTCACTGTTACCTTTTCTATTTCTGCAAGCCAACCACATTGAAGGCTTTCTTTGATTTCCTTCTCGCAAGATTTTGATGTGAAATCTTTCGTTGTCCGAGAGAAGTATGTTCCAGTGAGGCAGCCCATTCCGAAACGACCGCCTGACGGGTTAAACCTGCCAAGGCTCATGTGGATAATATGTAAACGTTGGAACGACGAATTTTTAGAGAAAACGCATAATTCTTAAAGAAACAGAGAGGCTGTTACACTGCGCAGGCATGCACGCTCACACACAAAACCGATAGAAGATTTTTCCGTAAGTTTTATTTTTGGAACACGTTAAATATAAGTCAGAGGAAGGCTAAATTGATGAGGAAAACTGTTTCTGGAATTATACTGGCACTGTTATTAACTACAATGTCAATGTTGGCATATGAAGTTCGGTCAGTTAAAGCAAACGGAACTATTTATATTCGAGCTGATGGTTCAATTGACCCTCCGGACGTCCCGATTCAGCGCTTTGATAATCTCTATATTTTAACTGACAATATTACCGAATCTATCGTAATTCAACGGGATAGTATAGTAATCGATGGGAATGGATATGTCATTGAAGGACCTGGAAGTGAAAAGGAAACAGAAGGAATAAGTCTGTCAAGCAGAAAAAATGTGACTGTAAGCAACATAAAAATAAAGAATTTTTATATTGGCATATATCTGAATGAATCATCTTTTAATATGATAACGGGAAACATCATATACGGAGATAGCGTAACGGTAAATACAAAAGGAGTTAAGCTTGATTATTCATCAAATAATACAGTGAGCGGAAATAGTGTAGTAAACTGCAATTTTGGGATAGGACTTTATTATTCTTCGAACAACACTATAGAAAGTAATAATGCAACGATGACTAATTACGGAATCAGTTTAAGATGTTCTTCGAACAACCTAATTTATGGAAATAGTTTAACAAAGAACAACGAATTTGGCATCCTTTTGCTTCATTCGTGTTCAAATAATAGTGTATATAAGAATAACTTAACGGAAAACGACATAGGCATTCGTATCGAGAATTCTTCAAGCAACGCTATATATAGCAATATCATAACGGCAAGTAATGAACTGGGGATTCATCTTGAAAATTCCTCAAGCAATGTAATATATGAAAATCATTTAGAAAATAACAACGGTTCGGGGATAGTACTTTACTACTCTGCGAATAACAATGTGCATAGCAATTACTTGACTGCAAACAATGGCTCTGGAATCGGTCTCAGCCAATCTTCAAACAACACGATTTATGGGAATAATGTATACGACAATGAATTTTTCGGATTTTTGCTCATGGTATCCTCAAACAATAAGGTATGTTCTAATTACGTGGCGAAAAATAATGTGGGAATATATCTGGGCGAAAACTCAAGGAATAACATTATTTATGGAAATGATGTAAAAACAAACGACCAATTCGGAATAGTTCTTGTCAATTCTGTAAGTAATATTGTATACGGGAATGACATAAAATCAAACAAGTGCGGATTGAGCCTCGATAATTCACCAAACAATACGATATTCCACAATAATTTCTTAATAAATACGGATTTGCAAGTTTATAGCAAAGAATCAGTAAATGTTTGGGATAGCGACTATCCCGACGGCGGTAACTTCTGGAGTGATTATACTGGCTTGGATGAGAAGTCTGGTTCTGGTCAAGACCAGCTTGGAAGCGACGGAATGGGAGATGCACCCTACGTAATTGATGAGGATAACCGGGACAAATATCCACTTATAGTCGCAATATCACTTGGCATTGACATAACGATGCCCACAATGTCAATAACAGTAACCCCCTCAAATCCCAGTGAGACCCAGAATATTACCTTTAGCGTAATAGCAAATGACGACCCATGTGGAAGCGGAATATCGAACATTACGCTCTATATTGATGATGATGCTGTGCAAACATGGATAACAGCTGGAACCCACACCTATATGGGTGGTCCTTACTCTCGAGGCACGCACACCTATTATGTCATAGCAATAGACAAAGCGAGCAATCAAAGGAGGTACCCTACTACAGGGAACGAAAAGTCTACAGTTTCTGCTCCATCTTTACCTCTTGAGCTGGTCACAGCTATTACATTGATAGCGGTCTTAGCTACAGCTATTATTATAATACTGACTCTGAAAAAACGTCGCAAGAAAACTGAAACAACGAACTCTAAACCTTTTATTTCAACATAAAACCGTAGAGGCGACCAGAGTTGAAAGATTGGAGAATAACTGACAAGATGCAACTGGCAGAAGAAACTATCAGAAGTTGGCTGAAATCAAAGGGTTATCCACCGGAGTTTCTGCATTTCTTTTTCCAATGGACATTATTGAACTTATACTACAATGAACTTAGCAAAGAAAGCAACGAAGTAGATAGAGTTTTGGAGTTCGGCAGAAAATATGGAAAAATGTTTAGTAACATAAAAAATGATGCATTTGATTTGATCAAAACTGAATGTGTTGGAAAGGGCAGAGGTCATGCTCCGCCAGATGGTTGGGTTAAAACAGCATCTTTACAGCTTCGTAAAGCACTAAACGTAGACTTAAACAGCGTTTGTGCTAATTGTCGAAAAGAAAAAAGAACAGAATGCCAAAAAATTAAAATTAGACCTTAGCCTCAATTAGGTTTTTTGTTGCAAAAAGAAGGTTTTATTAGTTTATAGGCTCAATATTTTGTCTTTGAGCTGTTTGCATGCTGAACTATGACGTATTATCTAAACAGCCTGCAGTTTTCAGGTGTTTTTCTGGGATAGAAGTGCATGAGTTTGACGCTTTGAACTTAAAGATAAAAGAGCGATACGGCGACTTTGAACAGAAACGGCTTTCAAGAGGCGACAGAAAAAGAGCCGTGGGCGCAGGCCACCCCTTCAAGCTGCCGCTAACAAGTCGGCTTCTGATGCTGCTGATGTACTATCGCCTCTATGTTTCGTCAAACCTGCTTTCCTACCTCTTTGACCTGAGCCAAACAAGCGTGCTCAAAGACATCCGAAAGCTAGAGCCGCTGGTAAGGGAGGTCTTGCCGCTGCCAAAAAAACAATGCGACAGAGCTAAACGCGTGCAAAGGTTAGAGGATCTCGAAGCGCTATTTCCCGGTTTCAAAGCCTTCCTGGATGCAACAGAGCAGGAGATTCCAAGGCCAAAAAACAAGCGCAAGCGGAAAACGCATTACAGCGGCAAGAAGAAGAAGCACACCGTCAAAACTCAGATAACCGTGAACAAAGCAGGCTTGATCGTCCACAAGACGGCTCATGCTAAAGGAAGCACTCACGACTACGCCTTGTTTAAGCATAGTCATCCTCATTTGCCCGGCAACGTGCCTTTGGATATGGATCTTGGCTACGATGGGGTTCAGAAGGATTTTCCTAAGCTTAAGTGCGAAGTGCCCTTTAAGAGGCGAAGCCCTGGGCGGGGCAAACGAGGCGAGAAGGCAAAAGAGCTCACACCCGAGCAGAAAGACTATAATTCGAAGCTAGCTAAGGAGCGAGTAGTGGTGGAGCATTCGATTTCCAGGGTGAAAAAGTTTCGCATATGGGCAGATGAGTTTCGTAACAGGGTCAAGCATTATGACGCGATGACGGACATAGTCTGCGGGCTAAATAACTTCCGGGTAATGGGAACTTTAATGGCTTAAGCAGCAACTTAAAAAAAGCAAGAAACAAACCCCCGTAATAGGGACTAAGGTCTATTGAACAATACAGCTTCGGAAAAATGGAAGCACTAATGAGAATCTTATACCAAATCAGGTGTAATTTATTCCACGGTGATAAGATAGAATACAAAAACGGTGAGCAGGCGGATAGAAATAAATTTCTTGTTAATATAGGCAATAAAATGTTGGAAAAAGTTCTCTGTTCAATTGTTGAAAATTAACTGAGCTTAAAGATCATTGTTTTTAATTTTTCGTTTCCCTACTTTTGCGTATTCCATGAAGGCTTCATTAATTTTGAAACGTAAAGTTTACCTGTTTTGGAAAAAGTTTTGAAGCTCAGAGAGTACACTGCCGTTAAAAATATTTTTGGAAAAAGATTATTAAGGTTACGTGTACTAGTGTTTCGTTCTAATCAAAAGCGTTTGCAAAAGCTACAAAAAGGTATTTGATTTGAGCCTTGAAAGATTTATTCAGAACCTAAAGAATCCCGAGTTTCTGTTAAACGGCTGCCGAGTATTTTGGGAGAAATATGAAGACAATGTTAGTTTTGCCCTCCAGACTCTATGGCAAGACTTTTTTAGAGGTGGAGAGAAACCTAATAAATACATAATTTTAGGTGGTGCAGAAGCTCTTCTGCTGAAGTGGAATCAGTTGCTTTATAAAAATAAACCAAGACTTATGGCAAAAATAGGAGATGATCTGGAACAGGTTTTTAACTCAACGTTACCTCTACTTGAGCATCTTTATAATATTCAATTAGGTAAGCTCAATCTTAACAATTATCTTGAAGATGTTGGAAAACTTTACGAAAGTTACAGCCAGAAAAGTTCTATTGGCATGACCGGGGCCTCTAAAGCACTTCATTTTATTCATCCAGAATTATTTGTAGCTTGGGATAGTTCGATCAGAGACTATTATCATAAACATGATCCCTCTCATAACAAGAAACACCAAGTAGGTTCCTTCGAATGTTACATAGATTTCATTAAAACGTGCAATGATATAGCCGCAGACTTGCTAAAAAGGGTAAAATTAAATGAATTAGCGCAAAAACATCCTGCGTATGTTGAATATAGACAGGTTAGGGGCCTTCCTAAGATGCTTGATGAATGTAACTGGTGCTGGATTTATGCAAACGAGAAATGGTGAAATGACTGAGAGCCGTTTTGAGTAGCTTTATAGACGTGTGATAAGTTCACCTGTAATTTCTTCGTCCAAAGGTAAATATGCCGGTTGTAGGTCTGACTTATAAAATTTCATGATAAACCTCACTTTGTCCCATGGAATATTTGTCGGTTTAAGGTCCTTATAGAAGATAACTCCTCTAACTTGGCCTTCACCTTTGGTAACCCACTCGTCCCATTCTTTTTCATCTTCATAAGTCCTATATTGATCCAACTCCGCCCTATTTTGCGGACCGAGCCATTTGCTTCCGATATAAACCGCAAAAGCCTTGATTCCCTTTTCGGGCACGTAGAAGAAAATCAGCGTGTCATCTGGTGGAAGAAATTTGGGAGGTCTACCGTATATGGGAAAGATTTTGACGTTTTGGCTCATCTGCCTATTTAAGTTATTTTCATATACTTTCACTAAAAGACCAAACATTTCAACTTCCTCTGGGGTCTTCAAATAAAATTGTTGGACGAAAATATTAACCTTATGATAGAATGGAACGAAGCATCTAAACTCTCTTAAATAACAAGAAGTGAAAATTGCTTAATTGAAGGTGATAAAATGCATATCGACATTGATTATAAGACTTCGGCTGTAATCGGCAAACATAATTGTTCAAGGTGTAGCGCCAATTTCAACGTTGAAGAGGGATTGATGATTAGCATCGTTCAAGACCAATTCATTAACACCTTTTTTATATGTAAAAATTGCCTTGAAAAACGCATTCCCTATCAATCACCAGAGTTCGATATTAAGAAAGATCGATATCCGAAGCTTGGATTAAGGTAGAAGAAAGAAAGCCTACGCCGAAGAAGTAATGAAAGCCAGCCTTGAAAGGCTTGCACGCTTAATCAAAGTTTGCGGCTTCTTTATGCAGACGAAGGTTTACCTTTTCTGGGAGCGGCCCGCTTGAACTCATAGACATTTACGATCGTTTCTGTGAGTCACCCGCTGTTTATCCCTGTCCAGACATGCTCTCATGAGCTCAGCGCGCGCAGAACTCAGGAGGGATAGAGAGAAGGCCTTCAAGTAAATAACCTAATAGCGTACTCATATCAAAAAAGAGATACTAAACCCTTGGCTTCTGTCTCTCTATCCTTCCCGTTCTGCGATAGACCTTTGCTATATGGGTCGCATTGAAATGAAGGGTTCTCTTGATAGCATCATGCGCAGCTGATCTAGTGATGGTATTCCTAAGATATTAGAGAAGGTATCATCGATGAGTTTGCGTGTTTGATCACCACTCATTTGTGGGAAAGGCAGTAAGTTTTGGCTTTTGACTATGGCCCATAGCTTGTCGAGGGCAGCAGACTGACTCTTTCTCAGCGAGTTTAAGTCTAAAATCTGAAGTCGTTCATACCATGCCTTTGGAAACTTCATCCATGCGCCTTCTGTTTCTTGACCTTGCATCAGCATAGTGAAGAGTCCCAAAGTGGAATTGAACCAGAGTGCTAGTCGTTGCTCCATGAGAGTACGAAGCTGCGGGTTATCAGACGTCCATCTTGCTGGCCACCACACGTTAGACAGAGCAGATGTAGGCAAAACCACTCCTGCTACGCGACTTGTAGTTAATCTTAGCTCCTTCGGCAACATCAGAGTGCCAGAACGACTCCAAAGAAGATTTGCATCTCGAAGATGACGCCCGGGAAGTGGTTTTGTTAAAGGATTAAGATATTGATTCGAAACTTGGGTAAGTTTGGAAAGCTCTTCTGCATTGTATCCCCAAAAGGCTGGGTACGGAGTAGAAGAACTGGTGAGAGAGAAACCATCATAGATATCCCGTCCGTCTGGTCCCAACGTTGCGACATCTGAAAGCTGAACCATCTTCAGATTCCCGATGTGCCCAAGACCTGGTAGCAGAAGCTTGCCTTGTGAAAGAAAGTAAGCGACACGGCATAGGTCTGTCTGTGCGAATGACGCAGGGAGTGCCCATGACATTTGACCATGGCCGCGAAAAGAGAGCTGTGTCATTTCACCGAATTTTTTTCCATCAGTTCGAATCTCACAAACGCCTGTTGTTGCGCTCAGATCTGCAGCAGTCTTGCGTTGAGCTTCGCGTACAACTGCCAAGGCTTCTACACTAGTTTTGGGTTGGCTCCAAAGATTGATATATTTTGTAAGACCTAATTCGTCCCGACGTTTCTTGGCTAAAATCAGCAAGACCTCACTCAGACTAGTTGATTCAGAGAAATTCCAATTCTTGGGTTCATGACTGCATATCACATATTGCAGATGATAGCGTCGAAAGAGTGAACGCGTCGGCGCCCAAGCTGAGCCACTCAAGACTGCTTTTGGAAGGACGAATGCAAGGACGCCATTTTTTGTCATCATCCGATCAGCTATGGCGACGAATACAGATCCAAGTCCAGCCGTTATGTTGGCCTCCAACTTGCTCTCGTCCAAGACCTCGCGTAATCTTTCTTGGAGATCACCACGTTCAGCTTCGCCGACTCCGCCGAAGAGGAGATTGCCGTATACGCTTCGTGTAAAAGGCGGATTCATGGTGCATAGATGCAAAGAGGGCAAGCTCATCCCGACTTTTCTCTTGCTTGTTGCCTCTTCTGGACCTATAGATGCTCCGATCAGAGTTTTCTGTACATGCAATGTTTTGGCGCCTGCAAAGTCAATGCTACCGAGTGCGCGCATTCTCTGGGATTTGCCACCCAGAGGAAGAGCATAGAGATGCATACGTCTGACAGTGATCCTCGGATCATGCATAGCAATTGCAGAAGCAGCCAAGTGTACTGCTGAAGAAAGTACGTCAAAGCCCCAAAGGCTGTTCTCAACCAAGTTTCTGTGGACTTCGTCAGGACGAGCTGCAAGTCCGGTAGATACTGACTCCTCAATATGTTTGTCCACAAGGGCTGCCATGGCGGCCTTAAGCAGAGTGCCTGTGCCACACGCTAGGTCGGCGATACGCAACTGTCCAATAGAATCTGGGTCAGTCCATTCAATTCCCCAATCGTTCTCGTTGATGGCAAGTTTCAGCAACAACGTGGCGGCAGGGATTTTTGTGTAGAAGGCGCCGAAGAACTTTGCATCTGCTAGGAGTTTGTGAAATATGCGCCCCATTAAGTCGTGTCGTAAGGCAGCTCTGTTCCTGGAGATTTTGATAGCCGATTCAGCAAGCCGTCTTAATGCTTTGTCAGTCTCTGGGGACGAAGGCAAAGCCAATAGAATCTCACGTGCTACTTTGAAGATCGGGATAAAATCAATCTTGTTTTCTATATGCTTCCATTGAAGAGTGAATTCGCCAACAATATCCTTTGATTCAATGGTCTCTCGTAATGTTTTTATGCGCTCCCGTTGGGAAATGACTTCTTGGAATAGCATTGCATTAACAAGAGTGAGAGAAGCAACGCGGTATATGCGGAGGTCGTCATTCATTCTTTTCATCTGCCTCTTCTGCTCTGGGTACCATAAGCAGCACTCGAAGCCGTTGAGCCGTTCCCGGTGAACCAGAGAGCGTTGCAGAAGCTGCTTCTATGCTCTGGCGCAATTCCTCTACTGCGCCGTTTACAACATCTTCGTGCACCAATGATTCATACGCTCTACGAAGTATTGCAGAAAGTCCTTCAAGGTTTGAATCTACCCACTCCCCTCCCCCCGCCTCTGTGAAGATTTTGACTTGAAACATGGTATTCCGCATGTTCTGTTCAAGTGCTGCCCAATCTGAATGTCTCAATTCAGTAGGGTATACAATGCCAATTGCTAATGCTGCGATACCTTCCTCTATTCTGCCAAAACAATCCTTCTCAAGTGCACCACGAACATTCGCCTTATCAGCAATCTTCCCTTCCAAAACTACACGAACACCCCAATAGTCACCAATAGCGACGTCAGGCAGACGCTTCCCAGTCCCTTCCTTTATTATTGATTCAGGTATAGACAGAAGACCTGTGCGTGAAAGAAGCTCAGCAAGTTTTACATTCAGGACTTCTTCTCTCAGCCCATGCTCACTGGCCCTTTCTTTTCGCGACATGCATTGTCCTATGGCTTATCTTGCCTTAAATATTCTCGCTGGTTGAGCCTCATGCTTCTCTTAGGAATGTTGTGAGTGCCCAGTTTTTAGCGCGCTGATCATCACCCAACCTCAAACTATACTTCAAACAAAGACTAGCCGCAAACTTCTTCGTTGTCGCTTTTCATTGTACTCTTTCTCTTCCAGCCATTTATCAAACTGTTCTAGCACATGCTCCATCTGTTTATGGATGAAGTCTTGCGCGTTATAATAAGACGTATTCATCATCTTGACAGCTTCATTAAGCCGTCCATACTTTTCCTTGGGAATCTCTACGGTTTAGAACCCAAATGGGTTCAAGTCCACTTTTTCCTTAGTAGCGCGCTAAGAGTCTGATTTTTGCTGAGGCTATGCGTATGGATTTGTAGAGCTAATGAAGTCATAAATTTTGAGTAAAATGAAAATATCAAGGAAGGCAGTTAATGAATCTTCAAGTTCCAATGCCATCTCTACAAATTTCGAAAAAGGAATATCATTGCTGTCCCAAGTAATCACTCCATGTTTGTCCGTATCAATGAAGTGAACTTTATCATTCGCAGAATTGTGGTTTGCTCGTGCATGCCCTATAGCGTTACGTATATGGTTCTTCTCATCCCACCGTTCAAGGAAAACAGGTGTAGTTTTAAGATTCGCTAGTATATCCCAAACAGTCATTTTCTCCAAGTCTTCCAATTTTGGAACATTGGTTTTGTCTGCAACTGCCAAGAAATACAAAACGCGTGCTAGTTCGTCAAATATTCCTTCTACAAAGACCAAATATGCATAACAATAAAGATGGAAAACAACAGTTTTATCTGTAATTCTTTTACTAGCTAATTCGTCTGCAATAGAGCCAGTAATTTTGTTTGCGCTATTAAGTCTTTGTAGTAATGGATGAATTGTAAGGATGACTTTAGGATAATCAGAACCTAATCGACTAATTGCCTTAAAAACAATCTCCTTTATTTCTTCAAAGCATCTTTTCCGGTAACTTTGCCCAACAGGCAGATTTACTTCAAACTCCTTCTGATGAAGGTCAAAAAGCGAATCCAATTTCTTCAAAAAATCTATAGGAATTTTATCGCCTTTCAATATTTCAATAAATGTACGGACCTCTTTTGCTGTTTCAGGGTATCTTTTGTGCTCAAATAGTTCTGCTATTCGATTGATATCTTCGATTCTCTTTTCAGAATTAGGATATAACATTTTGATTTCCTGCTTTTGGTATTATGCTATTAAAAGAATTCAACGAACCGAGAATTAATAAGGTTTTAGAGAAAATGCAGCGCACGGCTACAGCGCGTGCTCTCCAATCATCTGATAATCCCTTACCCCTCACCCTCTTTTTCTTAGCGTGTCTCAAGGTCACTGGATGAATACCTCGAGGGTTCAAACGTGGGCTCTAACCTATATGACCCCACATTTTTACGCCAATTTAGAGCAACTCTTGGGTAATCTCTTTGCAGAAAATCTGCTGGAAACTTGCTTTTCCGTTACTTTCTTGAAATCAAGAAATTGAATATTTGTTTGGTCGTTTGAATTTACTGTTCTGAACCCATCAGATCGTCTTCCAAATAAGTTGTTTCGCTATGTTTAATGCTAGTTTAGTTGAAAGTTGCATCCTTTTCAAGTATGCGGCTATTGCCTCGCAATTTCTATGCTCTCCGGCTTGCCAAATCAGGCTGTCCAGCCTCAAGGCATTGAACTCTTGACCGATCGTTCTTCTCGCGATATTGATTACTTCCGACCAAGCGCGTATAATTTGGGACCTATATTGTGATGCAATTGCATCGATTGAAACCAGTGGGTCTGCAGAAACGATTCCTGAAGAGAGTGAGACATAGGTGATTCGACTGTCGACCATAATAGGAATGTCTGAAGGGAACGGTAAATAATGTTTCTTAATTGCCAGTGTCTCCATATCGAATGCTTTCATCGCCATTACAATTGTCTTCTTATCCACAGGGTCACTCATACTACGTGCGAGAAATAGCCAAACTCCATATGGATCCTTGCGAAGGCCTTCTAGTTCGTTTTGCCAGAACCAAGAGGCGAATCCAGATTCGTACATTCGCCCTACTCTTGCTGATTTGACTTTCCCGAAGCGACTAGATGTCGCCAATTGAACGTGAATTTCTCTAATTCTGTCCAATGTTGTGGGAAAGCCATGTTGAAGCACAATTCTTTCCAGCGGTTGCCAAATGCTCTTTGCAGGATTTTTCTGTTGATAATCGATAAGGCCCGTGCCTATTCCTAACAGAGCCAATGCGTTGTCGAATTTGTATAAAACAGTGGGGACATTGCTCTTCCTGATGTTATCAAAAGTTTGATGTTCGGGCTCCATGGTGTCAATGCGGTAAAAGGCGTCAATGGGGATCTGCGAGATAGTTTCTCCCAGTTCATTAACTCTTGAAGCATCGATCTTGATCACTTGCAACCCTTCTGAATCAGTTTATTGACATCCTGCCCTCTGTGAAAGTTGCTGCCTGAACCCAGACCAGCATAGTTGTGGGCTATATATTCGGCATACTCTTTAATTCGTTTTCCAGCCTCGTCGATCGATATTCTATATGTGTTTGAAAGGAAATCATGAACAACACGGATTCCGTTATTTCGAACGTAGTAGGCGACCATTTCTCCTAATCCCATGCCTTTCCACCAATTCCTTAGTGATTGACCATTCGGAAGACTGTCACTCATCTTGCAATTGTAGTAACGAATGTGTTCCTGCCAAGTCAGCAAACCATAGAGTGCTGAAACTATGAGCAAGTCAACCTTTTCACAATCCTGAAGCTTGAGCCAAGTTTCTCTACTAATCCTGGAGTACAAGTTTCCTGAATATCTTCTGAATGCAGGTAGGAATGAGATCGACGTTGAGGCTTCGAAGCCCAAGTCTAGTCCTTGCTGAAGACCGAGGTAAGTTGCGAGTTTTCTCCGAAGATTCATCAGGGATTCTCCAAAAGGACCCAGAAAGTTAGCAACTGCTCTGTTTGAATTATATGATTTTTCTCCATTTCGTTCTTTTCTAAGGCAACAAGGAATGAGAATAAGTATACGCTCCTCACTCAATTTAATCAACTGACTATCCGTCAATTTCATAGGTGTAAGCATGCGCACTATTTAGAATTTATCTATGCACTTCATTTCCATACAAAATTAGGTCCAACGAGCGCACCGCGTGGGTTCAAATGTGGGCTTTGACCCAGGCGACCTAGCTGACACCATTAAGAGCAGTAGCGTTCGGAAGGAAAAATAATGGATTTACCAGCCTTCAGGTTTTGGTCTCTAGGGATTCGAACCCAAACGGGTTCAAGTCCGTTATACTTGCAGGCTATAGTACAAGGCAGTGATGGAGGAATTCTGTGGACAGAATCATTTTGAACTGAATGTCTGTGAGATAGCTGTCATGTATTGGCTTGAGGCGGGGAAATTCTCTTTTGCTTCTCGATACAACAAGAAATTCCGTTTTCAGGTTGGACATGGCCTTTCCGAAGGATGTACCATGATGAGCAGCCTTGACGAAATTGTAATCAGAATTTCCTGGAATTGTGATTGCATCGAGAACCTCGTTCCCAGCGTCGCCCAAGAACAGAAGCCTGCCCTTTCTTTTTCTGAAAGAGACTGCAACGATTGAAAACAGATTTGCGACGATGTGAAATTCTCTTTCTATACAGCTCAGCATGGCTTGAACTTTGAGTTTCTTTTCGGTTGACAAATCTTGATTTTTCAAATAGTTAATGTGATCAAAAAACCGTGAGAACGAATCTTCTTTCTGATAAGCTGGAACTCTAAAATCCAAATCAGCCATAACAGGTTCAATTGATTCTGTAACCTTGCGCGCTATACCTTTTATCTTGTCGGTACCCAAAACTGGATGAGTAACATCTGGCCACAAAACTTTCAGGTTTTGACCGGCTTCTGTTATGAACTCTCCTTTCTTACGAGGGACAATGGGGCATCCAGTTTTCCCGAATATTTCTGGCAGGATTCTATAGTATGAGTAGTCTACGAGAACTGCTGCTAAAGTAAAATCCATTATCGCTCGTGCGGCTTCAAATCCTGGCCCGCTGAAAGGAAGGTACGGAACATAGATTTTGGAAAACAGTTTTGCAGGGTTCTTTATCCAATGGAACAGACTATAGTGATCAAAATGATAGTGGGAGACAACAAAACCACAACTGTTGTCTTTGGGCAAAACAGATTCAATAGTCATTGGTACCTCAGTATGTAGTTGAGGTTCCAATGATCCGCAATCTAACAGGAGACCTTGGTGGTATTGATCCTCAAACAAGACGCTGTCGCCATGCCCTACGTCAAAAACCATTGTTTTGAAATCAAAATTGCATTCCGACTTAAGCACAAGAAATTGCATGATTTGGAGTGATGAATATTGCTTAAAATTCTTTCTGAAGATTACGTTGGCATTTCTAGAAACCCGCGCGTGCTCTATAGAACGCTTAAATCAGTTTTCGAATAATAGACTGTAACAGGAAAGACTGAATGACTAACATATTCGTAAGTTCTCGAATAGAAGAGCTAAGGAAAGAAAGAGAGGTTGTGAAAAAGACAATTGAAGAATTGGCTAGAAAGTATGGTATCGATATTGCACTAAAAATGTTTGAAAGTGAGCCTGCTCCCCCCTCAACGGATACTCGCGAGGCATCCTTGTTTTGGGTAAAAGAAAGCGATGCCTTGATATGTATTTACTATAAGACGATATCTCAAATAGTAAAAGATGAATTTAGGAATGCTAATGATGTGTTCATGCCGATTTTCATATTTAAAAAGAAGGTTAATGAATCTGAGCTTAACGATGAGGAAAAAAAAGAATATAGAAAACTTATAAAATTCATTGAGGAAGAAGTAAAACCGCCAGAAGCTTGCTCATCCAAAGAAAATTACATCTACAAAGAATTCGAGAGTAAAGAGAACTTAGCAAAAGAAATTGAGAAAGCAATATTATGCTATTATCAAAGAAGATTTGAATTTGAAAAAATTCCTGAGAAATACCTTATCATGAATGATGAAACGGCTAACCGAATAAAAAACGTTTACGCGAAGCCAAAGAGATATGATGAAGCTGAGAACAAACTTAAGGGAAAAAGGCTTTTGATTATCTCAGGCAGTGCCCATCTTGGAAAGACTTCTATGGGATACTATTTGGGAATTTCGCTTAGAAATAAGATTGCGAGAAGATTTTTGCGATTCCCGGAAGACGGCTCCTTAAGTGAGTTAGAAAGACTAAACTGCAGCATAATACTCTTTGATGATCCATTCGGAGGCTCTACATTTGAATACTTCAATGTAGCGGATAATATCAAAAGAGTAAGAGACCTTCTCCAGAATAACAATTACATCATCATAACTTCGAGAAAGGAAGTGCTTATAGAAGCCATACAAAAAAGTAAAATAGGAGAAGAAAATCTCGGCGAGAACATTTTTGAATTGACCACAAACGATTATACAGATGCAATTTTCAAGGATATACTGTACAAACATCTTGACTACTACAATGTGTCAGAGGAAGGGAGAAAAATAGTTGGTAATAACGAGGACTTTATTATCAGTGAACTTCGATTTCCCCACAATTACGAAGTTTTTGTAAAAAATGAACTTGAAGGGGTCACACAAAGGAAGAAAGGTCTGTGGAAGGCCGTAAAGAATGCTAAGGAAATAGAAAGGGCATGCGGTAAGTGGTTCTCAAGATTCTACCTTAAGGATCAGGAAATGTTCAGTTTTATAATGGCGGTTGCTTTGTTCAATGCCGCGCTCTGGGGGGAGAAATACTTTTTGGAATTATGCGAGAGGACCATGAAGGCAATGGGTCTGAGCGTTAAAAACCTGAACTCTTATGACTTAGATCGCCTGAAATCCCAGGCATCTTCTTATATTCTTCAAAAACCCGGGGTTACTAAATTTGAACACCCAAGCTATGAGGAAGGCGTATTCTCAGAAATTGAAAAAAATTATTTAGGATCGGTTGAAAAAGTAGCTTTGGAGATCCCTTGGTTTAGAGCTCTATTTGAAGATGCAGTTGAATTATCGGGTATCTTTAGGAAAACAATCACCGTGAAGTATGCGAGTGTGATTGTGGAGAAAGGATCCTTCCATGATGTATTGGAATCTCCTCTTCACCCATTTACAAAATATCTCCTAGAGAATTTATCAAAAGAAATAACGGAGTTAAATGCTCGAGTGCGTGTGCTCACAGATAAAGAGTTCTTGAAGAGATTAACTTTCAGAAAGAAATTAAGAAGCATACATCGCCTAATCAGGTGTGTTCGCATATACAATGATTCAACACTTTTACAAGTCGAGCATTGCGCATTTGCTTTTGAATGCGCGTACGCGAGGGAGGTATGCCTAAGAGGACCTTTACCTGTTTTGAAATCCGTGGAGAGAAGACATAAAGTTGCCTGTACTTTATACGAGTTTTAGCTGAACCTTCACTGACTTCTTCTGCCGCAATTCGCACGCTGAAAAGAGGACCACCTTCGCATGCGGTTGCCAAGTAATCGACAGAGGATGATTTTTATCGACAGGTACCGTTTTCTAATAGTCTAATGTAAATTTTAAATGAAAATCTGCGTCTAACCGCCCCCATCAAAAGCCCCTTTTGGCGAAACAAGCCACTGCAGTAGGTTATCTGAGAAAATATCGTTGAAATGGAAGTTTTACTGTTTTTTTGCCGGTTGGCAGAGATTCCGAGGCCGAAAAATCTTAAATTTCCACGTGAATAACTGATGCCTATGGGTAAATTGAGAAGAACAGGCCTTTTTCTTGTTTCCAAGACCGTAGCCGCCGGCATTCTAGGTTTTCTTCTTAGTCTATTCGCAAAGGAAGTACTTTATGCCGTTCCTGCGGGAATGGAGCTCGAGTTTGTTAAGGTATTGCTCATTCCGATTCTTATTCTTATGTTGTACGTCCTAGGACTTTTTGGCGAAGCAAGAAAGCGATGGTGGGAATGGAGAAGATTTCGAACCCCAATTGTCATTGGTGTACTTTATGGGTATATAGATGACTTGAAAAAAGGAATTGAATGTAAACCCATGTTTTCTGCTAAAGAGGGTTGGTTGGACTATTTGAAGAGAGTTACACCAGAAGGGAAGAGACTATTTGATGCCAAAGGAATATACTCGTCAGATCTGTCATCAAAGTATGCAGCTGTTATAAATCCATTCGGTGAGATTTACTTAGAAAAAGACAGAAGAAATTTTCTTACATATGAGAAGATCAAAGAGTTCGTGGCTGATGGCGGGATTTTCTGCTGCACTGGAGGCTTTCCATTCTACTATTACTGGGACTCAGTAACCGGTCTACCCGTGGATACGACTCCTAAAACAAGAATTACAACGGCAACAGGTGTTCAGGATATTAGGTTGTTCTTTGATAGTTTGGTGACCAAGGATTTTGCTGCTATAATCACTAATGATCCGCCAACCCCAACACAGGTCAAAGTGTATCAAGAGAAAAAGCCTGATATCCAATTTTTTGGGGAACTCTGTAGTGTTGGAGGGACAGATAAAGTGTTGGAGTTTAGGAGTCTAAGTGAAGGAACGAGAGGTCTGATTGCAGGCTTAAGGGTAAAGCACAATGATGAAGTGAAATTTCCATTAGCCGCTATCTCTTATGGGAATGGATATCTAATAATTGCGGGTATGGACGTGAAGACTGATGTAGAGTTTCAGAAATTGGGTAAAGGAATTGCTAACTTCGTCAATGAGATAGCAAAACGCCGCAAATTGAAAGGTTAGAGAATTGTAGAATTCAAACGTAAGTCGAATAAAACGTACTGGCGTCTGCTTCTTGTTCTAGACTCAGACCACACGCCTTCCACGATGAAAGAGCTTCACGTTCATGTTATATCTTAACACGTGCTCTATCGCCGATTCGGTGAACCCGCTCAGAGAGTGTATTTCCGTAGCACCTTTCTTGCGAATTTTTATGATTTCATTTCTGGTCATTGGTCGTTTCATATGCTTGACTTCGCCAACGACGTCGCCTCGAATATAGTCAGGATTCCCGGGTCCTCCAAGGTGACGCCCTCTATGTTTCCGAGCTGTGTCCCTTTCGTAGCGTTCCCAACTCATCATCTTTGTCTCCTTCTTCTTGGTGTTGCCGCCCATTCAATGCTTCCATAGACAGGATAGAAACGACCAGAAACGCCAATCCTTACCTTTCTCGGCAAATATTTCTTCCAGCTGCGTCTAGTCATACTTATTCTCCGTTACTTCTAGCTTATCTGCTGTTTAGCCTTATAACTTTTACTGGGATGGACGTTGAAGTCTGCAATAGCTTTAGATAGCTAAAAAAAGCCATATTTGAGCATATTATTAGACCACATATGTTCAGAAAGTCGTCAAAAAGCTATAATCAGCTAAAATAGCTTTGGACAGCCAAACTCGCCGCTATTTTGGACTAGAGACCACAGAAAACCTAATAAATTGAAATAATAGTAACACACAATTATGAATCCGCGAGTGAGCTCGTATTACAGGAGAAAAAAGGGCGGGAAAAGGCGCGTTGTTCAAGTGAAGTCTTATCGGAGACGAAGATAGACTCCATTTTATACAAGTTTAAAGAAGAAGAGTGGAAGTAGTAGGGCAAGCCATCATCTCTCACAGCTTTAACTTGGCCAATGTCTTCTGTAAAATTTAAACGGAAGTGTAAACCTATCCGGCCCACCAAAATCAAGCAACCTTAGAGCAAGCACTTTGCCAAAAATCAGCAAGAAACTTGCTTTTTTAGTGGGAAAGACATGTGTCAGCTTGGAAAAATCCTTGATGGAGTTCTTTTTTGAAGAGGATTTTAATTAAACCGCAGTTTCAGATTTTCTTTTATTTTTGGGCTTTAAATTAGTTGTTGGTGTTTAGTGGTTGCCGATTTTCCAGCAGAGCGTTGACGCTCAATTGTATGAGTGGCTTATGCGTGAACAGAAGAGACGTGGGGCCCGCACAGTCCAAGATGTGATTCGCCAGATTCTGCGTGAAGCTAAAGCGGAGGCTGAGAAGCATGGTCAACGTTAGGCAGATTTTAGCCCAGAAACTGTTTGGGCTTCATTCCGTTCCGACTAAAACGCAGGTTGAGATACAGCGTGTTTATACGGGTTTAGGCGCCGAGTTTGGACAGCCCATCACTGATGCCAATGTTACTTTTACTGTTAAGCGTGAGCCTGTAGCCCACAGGATTGTTTTTGCTGTGGCTCAGGACGTTTTTGACAATTGGTTTGAGGTTGAGGCTAGCTCAGGTGTATCGTAAGTCTTTTAGGTTTTTGGGAATATTTGCGTGAGAGCCCTGTAATGCTGCAGAAACATTCTGCCCTTCTCCGTCACTGCCAGTTTTTTTCTTCTTTTCGACACGGATTCAAGCCTAACAACACCTATCGACAGTAATGGTTTCAGCATTATGTAGCTTGCGCCTGTTCTGGACATCAGCCGTGTCGGCGCCAGATTCGGGCTCCTGACTGCTTCCTCCAAAATTTCGCCTGTTATGTCGTAGAGCCCGCGTCGCATACTTCAGAATTATTCACTCTTAAATATTAACATTATCAATTATGATTATAAATTAACCCTCAATAACGTTCTTTAAACTGTTCAGCCTCACTTTAGAGTTGCTTGTCTGTTTCGCCGTTCCTGCTGCGTGCTCCACCCAAAAGGAGACTGCGTGGCGTGAAGGAGACTGTATAAATGAAGCATAAACGGAGTGAGGAAGCAGTGCAAAAGCGTCTGCTGAAAATGCATGTGCACAGCTTGATTTTTGAAGCAAGTTTCCATGATAATATTCGATGCGAGACCGTTTCAAGACTGTCTCGTGCTGACGTTCTCAGCTTGTTAAATGGACCCGTTAAAGTCAGCGATGTGCCTGACGTCGTGAAGGGCGAGGTTCTTGTTGACAGTCGTGGACAGGGAAGTTTCCAGCGGTGAAAAAACTTAGGTGGAAGTGGAACAATAAAGGGTAATCCAGGCTTTATTGTTCTGGTTGGGAGGCGAATTTTCCAGCTTCGGCGCACGGCTAAGTATGACACGCAACGACTTAGAACAAAATGGATCGATCGACTTGATCGTCTTTTCGCTATCGCTACTTCCATCGCGAATGGCGAAGTTACATGGCAGAGAGTCGGTAAAGGGAAAGAACCGATAACTCCGAAGCAGCGGCAGATGTGGGCGCATGTGGCTGCTCATATTGCGATGGTTATGGGTAACTTGGCGAAAGGCTATGATGAGAGAAAGTTTGATGAGGATTTAGCTGAACTGGAAAGGCTTGTGGATGAGATCAAGAAACAAAACAAAGCTGGAGAGGCTGAAACAGGAGATCGAGAAAACACTAAGCGAACAGACGACTCCAAAACTTACACTGCCTAAAGATCCTGTTGAATTTTTCATCAAAATTTTGCGGATAACGCCTTATCCTTATCAGGCTGAGTTTCTGCGGGATCCTTCTCCGCTGAAAGTGACGCGTTGGTGTAGACGTGCGGGCAAAACGACGGTGATGAGCGGTGACGATATACGCTTCGCTGCTCTGCACTCTAACAGCCGAATTATTGTCACCATGCCCAAGTTCCAGCAGGTCAAGGAGATTTACTTCCAAGGCGAAGGCGGACTCCACAGCCACCTGGCTAAGATGGATAAAGAAATTTATGAGAAACTGATTGATGAAGAACTCCAGACGATAATTAGGTTCCGCAACAAATCAATCATATTGGCTGAGACACCTGAACCGTTCACTATCCGGGGCCACGGGCCCAGCAAAATAAGCATAGATGAAATGAATTTCATCCGTAAGGATCGGGACCTCTGGCTTAGCGCCCTATTGCCCATGACGCTCACCAGAACAGTTTACATTAACGTTGCAAGTACACCTTGGAATAAAGACAGCGTCTATTATGATATGTGCTTTAACAAGAGCTTCAAGATTTTCAGCGGAAATATCCACGAAAGATGTCCTTCTCCTTGCACACTTGATCTTGAAAAGCATGATCCGCCACGGTACCTTCGCACTTGGAAGAACGTATTGGAGCCTAATGGCCCTATTAAACTAAGTCAACTTGAAAACATGCGCGAACAATATGCCGGTGACCCTTGGCGTTGGAAACGCGAAATGGAATGCGCCTTTGTTGATGATGAGAGCGCCTTTCTCCCAAGTAGCCTAATAATTAAATGTCAGAACGAGCAGTTGCAGTTCGCAGCCTTTGAAGACACTATATCTGGAGAGTTTTACATAGGCTGGGATCTGGGCCGTGAACGGGACCACAACGCTGTCGCTGTCATACAAAAGTGCGACGATTACATGCAGCTGATCCATTGCAAACAATTTCCCTTGGGCACACCTTACGTAACTGTTATGGCGTACATAAAAAGCCTCTGCGACCGATGGAAACACGTGAGAGCTGTATACTACGACCATACTGGCACAAAAGGCATGGACGAAGAAATCACCAAGGCGGGATTCCCAGGAATAACGGGAATCGACTTCACGAAGCCCACAAAACATGGTATGGCGATGACGTTAAAACAACAAATGATGACCTCACGAGAAAGCGATAAAGCATTGCTTCCTGCGGATGCCCGGCGAAAGTTTGAGCTCCCATTCGATCAGGATGTGCAGGCTGAACTGAACATCGAACAATGGGAACAGTCTCCTGGAAGTGAAGTTTACACTTTCTCTCACCCTGAAGGCTCACATGACGATCGGTTCTGGGCTATCTGCATGGCCGTTTACGCGAGTATGCAGGCGCCTCCGCCAGGAAGAGGCGCGGTTATGCTTCCACATTAAAAGTGATTCAGAATGAGCTTTGTCGCTGAAAAAATTAGGAAAGGCTTCAACAGCCTAAAGCAAGCTGCAAATAGACTCATGGCTCAGCGGAAGGTTCCGCCAGAAATAAGCAGACGCCAGATTGAAGAGGAGATCCCTGTAAGCTGGAAAGCCGACAACATGCTCTGGGGCTACGTTACGCGTTACATGCTTAAGGGTTCTGGCGCAGGCTTCGTAACTCCGCCCTACACAGCATATTTTGAACGTCTCTGGGGCGCCGTTCCAATTGAGGACTTGCCAAAGTATAAGGACCTTTACGCTTTCACGCCTTACATTAAGGCGAGTATTGATGTTACAGTTAATTTGGCGATAAGCAACGGTTTCGAGTTGGAAGGCGGAGATGACGCTGTCCGCGAATGGCTTAGCGATTGGATTGACGAACACAACATTCTGCAGACATTACGCATCGTCGCAACAGACATGCTCGTGTTCGGAAGCGCATACGTAGAGCTTTGCAGAGACGAGGGCACAGGCAAAATCGTCTGGCTTAAGCCCTTAGACCCCGTACATTTACGGGTTCGTCGTGATGCTTACGGCAACGTTTTCGGCTATATTCAACTGTTAACTTTTCCACCCGTAGTTTTCGAGGCTAATGATGTTACTCATTTCCGCTGGGGCGCCAAATCTTGGTGGTACGAGTTCAGCTACGGTACAAGCCTACTTAGACCGCTCTTAAAGATTCAAGCATTAATTGACCAGCTTGAAGATGACATGGCTACAATCGTGCACACTTACGCTA
>Ga0315282_10003923_pt1 | contig 26327 bp, 15 predicted proteins | sample YL17G07_20_MG_FD_203693 | JGI IMG/M metagenome (GOLD analysis project Ga0315282, IMG submission 203693) | Sediment microbial communities from Yellowstone Lake, YNP, Wyoming, USA - YL17G07_20 | ecosystem: Environmental > Aquatic > Freshwater > Lake > Sediment | place: USA: Wyoming | collected... | reverse complement strand
CAGCCCCAGGATGCGATGAGCCGACATCGAGGTGCCAAACCTTGCCGTCGATGTGAACTCTTGGGCAAGATAAGCCTGTTATCCCCGGGGTAGCTTTTATCCGTTAAGCCACGGCCCTTCCACTCGGTACCGTAGGATCACTTTGCCCGACTTTCGTCCCTGCTTGGCTTGTTAGCCTCACAGTCAAGCCCCCTTATGCCAATGCACTCGAAGGGTGATTTCCATCCACCCTGAGGGGACCTTTGGACGCCTCCGTTACATTTTGGGAGGCGACCGCCCCAGTCAAACTGCCCACCAGGCACTGTCCCTCTGCTTGATCAGAGGTTAGAAAGCAGACCAGAGAAGAGTGGTATTTCAACGTTGGCTCCCCCGAGCCCGAAAGCCCGGGTTCACAGCCTCCCACCTATCCTACGCATCCCAAGCCCACGTCCAGTGCCAAGCTGCAGTAAAGCTCCACGGGGTCTATTTGTCCTGGCGCGGGTAACCCGCATCTTCACGGGTATTTCAATTTCACCGAGTCCCTCGTCGAGACAGCGCCCAGATCGTTACGCCATTCGTGCGGGTCGGAACTTACCCGACAAGGAATTTCGCTACCTTAGGACCGTTATAGTTACGGCCGCCGTTCACTGGGGCTTCGGTTTGGGCCTTTTAAAAGCCCGCCCCTTAACCTTCCAGCACTGGGCAGGCGTCAGCCCCTATACTTCCCCTTACGGGTTAGCAGAGACCTATGTTTTTGTTAAACAGTCGCCTGGGCCAATTCTCTGCGACCTCCAGTGGCTTCTTCAGTAGAACAAAGTCACCACCAGAGGCACCCCTTATTCCGAAGTTACGGGGTTATTTTGCCGAGTTCCTTAACGAGGGTTCTCTCGATCACCTTGGGGCATTTGCCCCCACCTACCAGTGTCGGTTTGCGGTACGGGCACCGACGGCGCTAGCAATGAGGCTTTTCTTGCCAGTATAGGCTTGGCGGAATCGCTTTGACTGACGTCGCTGCTTTCCCCGACCCCTCAGCTTGACCCGGGGACGGATTTGCCTATCCCCGGACGCCTACGAGTCAGGGACGCGCCATGTCCAATAGGCGCGCTCGACCTACCTTGCTGGGTCACCCCCCTGCCTTAAAACGCTCCGTCGGTGGTGCTGGAATACTAACCAGCTGTCCATCGCCTACGGCTTTCGCCCTCGGCTTAGGCCCGACTAACCCTACGCGGATTAACCTTCCGTAGGAAACCTTAGGTTTACGGTGCCTCGGGTTCTCACCGAGGTTACGCTACTCATGCCGACATTCTCACTTCCGTCCGCTCCACCCTGGTTCACACCAGAACTTCACTGCTGAACGGAACGCTCCCCTACCCTCCGGACCGAAATCCGGAGCCACGGCTTCGGTGGCAGGCTTAAGCCCCGGTACATTATCGGCGCTGAATCACTCGACCAGTGAGCTATTACGCACTCTTCAAATGATGGCTGCTTCTGAGCCAACATCCTGGCTGTCTGGGCAACTCAACATCCTTTTACACTTAGCCTGCTCTTAGGGACCTTAACCGGTGGTCTGGGCTGTTTCCCTCTCGACTATGAAGTTTAGCCCCCACAGTCTCACTCCTGGGGTGGGTGCCTTGGCATTCGCGGTTTGGTTGGGTTTGGTAAGCGATTAGCCCCCTAGCCCATCCAGAGCCCTACCTCCAAGGCAGATCCCCCAAGGCTGCCCCTAAAGGCATTTCGGGGAGAACCAGCTATCTCCTGGTTCGCTTGGCATTTCACCTCTACCCACAGCTCATCCAGTAGTTTTGCAACACTAAAAGGTTCGCGCCTTCACCCCGAGACTATCGGGGCTTCACGCTGGCCATGGGTAGCTCACCAGGTTTCGGGTCTAATCCGAGCAACCTGCCCCGAAGGGCACGCCCTATTCAGACTCGCTTTCGCTACGGCTCCGCATATTCCTATGCTTAACCCAGCTACTCAGATTAACTCGCCGGCTCATTCTTCAATAGGCACGCCGTTATCCGCCGAAGCGGACTTCGACTGCTTGTAAGCACGCGGTTTCAGTTCTATTTCACTCCCCTCCCGGGGTGCTTTTCACCTTTCCCTCACGGTACTAGTTCACTATCGGTCGCCATGGGTATTTAGCCTTGGAAGGTGGTCCTCCCAGCTTCCCACGGGATTCCACGTGTCCCGTGGTACTCAAGAACAGCGACAGGAGTCGCTTCCCTTTCGCCTACGGGACTCTCACCCCCTATGGTGGTCCGTTCCAGGCTCCTTCGGCTAGGGAAGCGGTTTTGTAACTCCTTCGCGGGCCCCGCAGAACCCGCCGTCGCGTCTTACAACCCCAGGGGTGCATAGGGCTGCAGCCCACTAAGTCACTCCTGGTTTGGGCTCCTCCCCTTTCGCTCGCCGCTACTCAGGGAATAATCTCTTTTCCTCGGGGTACTAAGATGTTTCAGTTCCCCCGGTGCCCTCGAGTAGGCCTATGTGTTCAGCCTACCGTGCTCCGGCATTACCCGGAGCGGGTTGCCCCATTCGGGAATCCCCGGCTAAGCTTGCTAGACAGCTCCCCGGGGCTTATCGCAGTCTTGCCACGCCCTTCTTCGGCCCATGACGCCAAGGCATCCACCGCGCGCTCTTAGTAGCTTGACCTACATTAATACCCGCGCATAAAGATGCGTCCGCTACCATGTTCAGTTGTTAAAGTGCCACTCACAAAACAATCGGCCTGATGCTTCAGGCCGATTGCCCTGGATTCTGCATCAGCCGGAGAGGCTATTCGGTTGTCTGCTGGCTCAAAACCATCTAGTTACCGCTAGTCCTCCAAACCTAAACAAGTCTACCGCATTCGCCGCCGTTTGACAAGCCCTTGATGAAGGACTGGTGGAGCCGGGGGGATTCGAACCCCCGACCTCCGCCGTGCAAAGGCGGCGCTCTCCCAACTAAGCTACGGCCCCATTCCGAGGCCGGCCGGCCAGTCGCCTCCCGACCTCGCCTAGTGTCCCTGGTGGGCCATGGTGGAGTCGAACCACCGACCTCGGTCTTATCAGGACCGCGCTCTAACCAGCTGAGCTAATGGCCCATACCGACCTGTCCGCCCCGAGGCGAACCGCTCCAACCAGCCGAGCCGAGCCCGACGGTCAGCCTACAACACGGCACCTTAACTCCTGGATAGCGGAAGGAACGCCCCGTGGGGCGAAAGGGGCATAGGTTTGACGATGGTTCCGGTTACCCGGAACGCACCGATCGACCTAGGATAGCTTGTCGCCGAAGCGACTCGCTTCTCCCTAGAAAGGAGGTGATCCAGCCGCAGCTTCCGCTACGGCTACCTTGTTACGACTTCGTCCCAGTTACCAGCCCCACCCTCGGCGCCTGCCTCCCCGAAAGGTTGGCGCAGCGACTTCAGGTGTTGCCGGCTTCCATGACGTGACGGGCGGTGTGTACAAGGCCCGGGAACGTATTCACCGCCGTGTGCTGACCGGCAGTTACTAGCAACTCCACCTTCATGGAGGCGAATTTCAGCCTCCAATCTGAACTGAGGACGGCTTTACGGGATTAGCTCCGGATCGCTCCTTGGCAGCCCATTGTACCGTCCATTGTAGCGTGTGAGTAGCCCAAGACGTAAGGGACGTGCTGACTTGACGTCATCCCTACCTTCCTCCCCGTTTCGCGGGGCAGTCTCGCCAGAGAAATGCAACTGACGACAGGGGTTGCGCTCGTTGCGGGACTTAACCCAACACCTCACGGCACGAGCTGACGACAGCCATGCATCACCTGTGCCGGCTCCCCGAAGGGTCGCTCCGGTTTCCCGTCGCTACCACCGGCATGTCAAGCCTTGGTAAGGTTCTTCGCGTTGCGTCGAATTAAACCACACGCTCCGCTGCTTGTGCGGGCCCCCGTCAATTCCTTTGAGTTTTAGCCTTGCGGCCGTACTCCCCAGGCGGGACACTTAAAGCGTTAGCTTCGGCACAGAGGGGGTCGATACCCCCTACACCTAGTGTCCAACGTTTACGGCGTGGACTACCCGGGTATCTAATCCGGTTCGCTCCCCACGCTTTCGCGCCTCAGCGTCAGGTAGAGCCCAGAGAGCCGCCTTCGCCACTGGTGTTCCTCCCGATATCTACGCATTCCACCACTACACCGGGAATTCCACTCTCCTCTGCTCCCCTCTGAGCCTGCCAGTATCCGAGGACCCCTCCCGGTTGGGCCGGGAGATTTCACCCCGGACTTGACAAGCCGCCTACGCGCTCTTTACGCCCAATAAATCCGGACAACGCTTGCCACCTACGTATTACCGCGGCTGCTGGCACGTAGTTAGCCGTGGCTTATTCGCGGGGTACCGTCAGAACTTCTTCCCCCGTAAAAGGGCTTTACGACCCGAAGGCCTTCATCACCCACGCGGCGTTGCTGCGTCAGGCTTTCGCCCATTGCGCAAGATTCCTCGCTGCTGCCTCCCGTAGGAGTCGAGGCCGTGTCTCAGTCCCCGTGTGGCTGGCCATCCTCTCAGACCAGCTACCGATCGTCACCTTGGTAGGCCGTTACCCCACCAACTAGCTAATCGGCCGCAGGCCCCTCCGAAAGCGCCCAAAGGCTTTAATCGGCTCCGGCAGGCCGGAACCGACCACATGCGGTATTAGCTTCCCTTTCGGAAAGTTATTCCCCACTTTCGGGCAGGTTGCCTACGTGTTACTCACCCGTCCGCCACTATCCCAACAGCCGAAACCATTGAGACCGTACGACTTGCATGCGTAAGGCACGCCGCCAGCGTTAATCCTGAGCCAGGATCAAACTCTCCGTACTAACCTTCATCCCAGAAACGAATTCCCGGGACAAAGACCAACGGTCTGGCCCCACACTTGTTCCTTCCGCTATCCAGTTGTTAAGGTGCAAACGCCGCCAACCCGGCGACACACAAAATTAACACCTCTCTCGCATCCTCGCTTTTGGAGCGAGAGCCGTGTCAATTCACTTGTCAGTTAGCGGTATCTTCTACCGCGTACCTAATATAGCCCTCCGTCCCTGCCTTGTCAATACCCGTGCGGTGCTACCTCCAGTTTCGGCGAACCGGTTCCAAGGCTCAACGTTAGCCTTCCCTGCGTGTCGCGCGGAGCCGCAGCACCCGTCGCGTCGACTCCGCAACCTTCACGCGCTCCGCGATGCGATAGCCCGCGATCCATACGATGCCCCCGTCGTCGCAGATGACGGGCACGCTGTCCCGCTCCCGTCGCGGCACCTTGGCGTCGACGAAGACGTCCTGTAGCTTCTTCTCGCCCGACATGCCCAGCGGCTGGAAGCGATCACCATGGCGACGACGCCTTACGGCAAGTCTGCCCTCGACGGAGCCGGCGTCGATGCGCGCCTCCCACTCCTTCGCGGGCGCGGCCGGCTCGCCCCTGTCCACGATGGACGCTTCGAATCGCCAGCCACCAGCGCTCGTGCTCCCCGGTACGGCGAGTTCGACGCCTTCGATGGGCAGCGCCTCACACGCCGGCTCAGCCTCGTTCACCGTCAGCACGACCTCGCCGTAGTCGACGCGCAGGTGCAGGCCGCGTGGCAGGTCCAGCTCCGTGCCCGCCGGCTTCCGCGCGACGGCGCTCATCGCCAGCAGGTGCCGCTCGCCGATGTCGCGCGCATCGCCCAGCAGCCGCGACGCGGCGAGACGCATGAGGTGCGGCAGCAACCCCGCCGGCATCTCCCGCAGCGGCGCCTGCGACAGTCGAACGACGCCGTCTTCGATGCTGCCCGCCCGCGCCAGCGCCTGCTCCGCTGCCCTGTTGATGGCCTGTCGTTCGGCCGCGGCCGCCCTCGCCAGGCGCAGGATCGCCGCGTCGACGCCGCGGACGTGCTCACGCAGCAGCGGCAAGAGCCGGTACCGGACGACGTTGCGACGGAATCGCGGCGAGCGATTGCTGGCGTCCTCCAGAGGCTGATAGCCCGCCTCGCGACAGTACGCCTCCGTCTGCGCCCGGCACACTTCCAGCAGGGGGCGCACGAGCGTGAGGTCGCGAGCCTCGGGCGTCGCCACCGGCCAGGGCGACTGCGGCAGAATGCCCGCCAGGCCGGCCAGCCCACTCCCGCGCAGGATGTGCATGAGCACGGTCTCCACCTGGTCGTCGGCCGTGTGCCCCACGGCGACCGTCCGCGCGCCGCAGTCACGCGCCGCTCGGGCAAGGAAGGGGTAGCGCAGCTCGCGGGCTGCCTCCTCGGTCCCGAGGCGCTTCTCGCGGGCATACGTTCGTACGTCGCCGGCGCCTGTCGACAGCGGCACGCCCAGGCTTTCGGCGAGGGCGGTGACCGTCCGATGCTCTCGCTCCGACGCGCTCCTGCCACGCAACTGGTGGTCGAAATAGGCGGCGCGGACTTCGATGCCGAGCTTCGGAGCAAGCGCGACGAGCAGGAGCAGTAGCGCCGTCGAGTCGGCGCCGCCGGAGACGCCGGCGAGCACGGTCCCTCCGGCGGGCAGGAGGTTGTGTGCCCTGACGTAGCGGAAGACGTTTCGTTCCAGGAGGCGTTGAGCAAGGGGTTCGTTCGTTGACATAAGCTATCGTCTGATTCGACCAAGAAGGCCAGGCGCTGGCCTGGCCTTTACGTCATCTGTCCTTGTTTGTCGTCGCTACGGGCCGAAGAGCGACTCCCACCATGTCCCCACGGGAGCCGGCGTCGCTTCCGCGGGCGGCTGCTTTGTGTCGGCCTCGGGCGAGGTGACGATGACCCGCGTCTCTCCCGGCTTCACGAGCCCGAGCACCCTGCGCGCGACGCTTTCGACGTATTCGTCAGACGACAAGTACTCGCGGATGGCGACCAGTTCGTCGCGCTGCGTCTGCAGGCCGGCGATCTCCTGCCGGACGGCGTTCTCGTCGTGCGCCAGGCCGTGCGACTTGAGGCCCGTGACGACGCTGGTGAAGACGAGGTAGCCGACGACCACTGCCGCCGCTACCAGGATTATCCGGGGGACCTGGCGTCCCAACAAGCTTGACGTCCTCTCCCTAGGACACCCCGCCGCCCATCTTCGGGCCGCGCTTAACATAGCACACGAAAACAGACATTACAAGTGCAAGCGCTTATTCCGTTGCCGGGACGGTAGACAGACGAGCGCGCGGCCCCGCTGCCGCATCGCAGAACATTGGCGATCATCTTCCCACCCTCCCGCCCGCAAACGTCTTTTCCCTCCCCGCCGACGCCTGCGGCACAAAAAGAGGAGCGGGCCTTTTCAGGTCCGCCCCCGAGGTTGCTGACCCCTGAGAATTAGGTGAGGGCTGGCTGAGACACGCCCTTCAAATTCAAACCGTTATCGTCGCAGTCGATGACCACCGTGTCGCCGGGGCCGAACTGGCCTTGCAGCAGCGCCTCCGACAAGCGGTCTTCGACTTCGTTCTGGATCAGACGCCGCAGCGGCCGCGCCCCGAACGTCTCATCGTAACCCTTTTCGCCGAGCCACTCCTTCGCCGCGTCCGTGATCTCCAGCGTTATACCCTTGAAGGACAGCTGGATATCGACCTCGTGCAGCATCAGGTCGACAATCGACCGGATGTGGTCGCGCGATAGGGCGTGGAACACGACCGTGCTGTCGACGCGGTTCAGGAACTCCGGCCGGAAGGTGTTCTTCAACTCGTTGAGCACCTTGTCGCGCATCTTCTGATAGCGCTGCTCGTGCGTCTTCGCCTCTTCCGTCTTCGTCGAGAAACCGATCGTCGTCTCGCGGCGGATGAGGTCTGAGCCGACGTTGCTTGTCATAATAATGACAGTGTTGCGGAAGTCGACCTTCCGCCCCTTGGCGTCCGTCAGGTGGCCGTCGTCGAAGATCTGGAGGAGCATGTTGAACACTTCCGGGTGCGCCTTCTCGATCTCGTCCAGCAGCACCAGGCAGTACGACTTCCGTCGCACAGTGTCCGTGAGTTGCCCCGCGTCCTCATAGCCGACGTACCCGGGCGGTGCGCCGACCAGTCGGGACACGGTGTGCCGCTCCATGAACTCCGACATGTCGAGCTTGATCATCGAGTCCTCGCTGCCGAACATGAACTCCGATAGCACCCGCGCCAGGTGCGTCTTCCCCACGCCCGTCGGGCCGAGGAAGATGAACACGCCTATGGGACGTCGCGGGTCCTTGAGACCGGCGCGCGCGCGCCTGACGGCCTTGGCGACGGCGGTAATCGCCTCGTCCTGGCCGATGACGCGGTCGTGCAGACTATCCTCCATCTGGAGTAGCCGCGCCGACTCCTCGCTGGCGATGCGGGAGACCGGGATGCCGGTCCACATGCTGACCACTTCGGCGATGTCCTCTTCGGTCACCACCGGCTTGGCCAGTTCCCGCTGATTCTCCCAGCCCTCTTCCATCTCGTCGAGCTTCGTTTGCAGCTTCATCTCGCGGTCGCGAAGCTCAGCCGCGTACTCGTACTGCTGGGCGGAGATGGCCGCTTCTTTTTCGCGACGCAGACTGTCGAGGCCGTGCATCGCCTCCCGGAGCGAAGGCGGCGCCGTCGCCCGCGTGATGCGGACGCGCGAAGCTGCCTCGTCGACCAGGTCTATCGCCTTGTCCGGCAGGAAGCGGTCGGAGACGTAGCGCGACGCGAGCTGCGCCGCCGCTCTGACCGCCTCTTCCGAGATGACGAGCTTGTGGTGCTCCTCGTAGCGCTCCTTGACACCCATGAGGATTTCGACGGTCTCGTCGACGCTCGGCTCCTCCACCAGCACCGGCTGCAAACGCCGCTCCAGGGCGGCATCGCGTTCGATGTGCTTGCGGTAGTCGTCGAGGGTCGTCGCGCCGACGCACTGCAGCTCGCCGCGCGCCAGCGACGGCTTCAATATGTTCGCCGCGTCGACGGCGCCTTCGGCAGCGCCCGCGCCGACGAGCATGTGCATCTCGTCGATGAACAGGATGCAGTTGCCGGCGCCCTTGATCTCTTCGATGACCTTCTTCAGGCGCTCTTCGAACTCGCCGCGGTATTTCGTGCCGGCGACGAGCGAGCCGATGTCCAGCGTGAGCAGCCGCTTGCCCTGCAGCGTCTCCGGCACCTGCCCGGCCACGATGCGGTGCGCCAGCCCTTCCACGATCGCCGTCTTGCCGACGCCCGGCTCGCCGATGAGAACGGGGTTGTTCTTCGTGCGACGCGACAGGATCTGGATGACGCGCTGTATCTCACGGTGCCGCCCGATAACCGGGTCCAGCTTGCCCGCGCGGGAGGCCGCCGTCAGGTCCATGCCGAGCTGGTCCACAGTCGGCGTGCGCGTCGTCGCGCGGCCCGCCGGTTGGGCGCCCTGCGGCATGCTCTGCGAAAGGATGCGCGTGGTCTCGGCGCGCACACGCTCCAGGTTTACGCCGAGGCTCTCGAGGACGCCGGCGGCTATGCCTTCGCCCTCGCGGACGAGGCCCAGAAGCAGGTGTTCCGTGCCGATGTAGTGATGGTTCAACCGGCGCGCTTCGTCGACGGCGAGCTCGATGACCTTCTTCGCCCGTGGCGTGAGGCCAATCTCGCTCATCGTCGAACGCTCGCCGCGCCCGATGATGAACTCGACCGCCGAGCGCACCTTGTTCAGCTCGATGCCCAGGTTGGCGAGCACCTTAGCGGCTACGCCGTCCCCTTCACGCACCAAGCCCAGCAAGAGGTGCTCAGTACCGATATAGTTGTGATTGAACCGCTGAGCCTCTTCCTGGGCAAGCGTTAGCACACGTCGTGCGCGCTCGGTAAATTTGTCAAATCTCTCTGCCATGCCTGTCTCACCAAACCCTCTAGATCAACCTTAGCATACGGATTGAACCTAGTCTAGGGCTTCCATGGCAGCCTTGCTTCTCTTCTAAGCGTCCTCCTTGACTGCTTCCTCTTCACCGGCGACGGCGGGCCGCTCCTCGTCGCTGCCGTCCGCCGCTTTGGCGTCATCCCTGGCTTCAGCCTCCCCGGCTGCGATTTCCTCAATTGCCGGCTCTTCGATAGCCTCCTCCACCTCCGCCGTCACGGCCTCGGCGGCCTCAGCCGGCTCCATCTCCGCGACGGCCTCCGCCTCTAGGTCCGCGGCGGCCCCCGTCTCTACGGTCTTCGCTACCTCGGCTTCGGCAGCTTCCTCGACGGCTGCTTCCTCAGCCTCCTCGGCCGCGACGTCCTCTACCGCTTCCTCTTCGACCGCCTCCGGAACGTCCGCGGTCGCTGTCTCTATGGCTTCCTCTTCTGCGGCCGCCTCTCCGAACACCTCAGTCTCTTCCTCTGCGGCGGGCTCTTCCGAAAGCGCTGCTTCCTCTGCTATCTCTTCCGCGGCGGCTGTCTCCACCTCCGCTTCCTCCTCTGAGGTTGCTATCTCTTCCGCGGCGACTGTCTCCAGCACCGCCGCCTCCTCGACGATCGCTTCCTCCTCTGAGGTTGCTATCTCTTCCGCGGCGACTGTCTCCAGCACCGCCGCCTCCTCGACGATCGCTTCCTCCTCTGAGGTTGCTATCTCCTCCGCGGCGACTGTCTCCAGCTCCGCCGCCTCCTCGACAATCGCTTCCTCCGACGCGGCGAGCTCCTCAGTCGCTGCCTCCTCGCCCTCCTCGCCCTCAGCGGCCTTCGCGCCCTTCTGCGGCACGCCGCCGGGCAGGCCGGTCACCCGGCCGTCCTTGTCGAAGACGAAGCCCATGTCCTCGGCTTCGTCGTGCGCCTGGCGCAGGCTCAGGCCGAGCCGCTGGCGGTCTCGCTCGATCCGCACGATCTTCAGCGGGACCACGTCGCCCTCTTTCACGACCTCGCGCGGGTGAGTGACGCGGCGGTTCACGAGCTCCGATACGTGAATCAGTCCTTCAACTGGACCCTCGATGCGGGCGAAGGCGCCGAAGGTGACCAGCTTCGTGATCGTACCGGTTACGATCTGTCCGACAGTATACTTATCGACAATCTCCTCCCATCTTTCAGGCTGCGCCCTCCGGATGCTCAGAGCAATCTTCTTCGCCTCCTGGTCGACCTTCATCACATAAACGTCGACCTCCTGGCCGACGCGGTAGAGCTCCTCCGGCGTCTTGTCGCGCTCCCACGAGAGCTCAGAGAGGTGCGCCAGGCCGTCGGCGCCCCCGAGGTCGACGAACACGCCAAAGCTGCGGATGCTGCTTATGCGGCCCTTGCGGATCTCTCCCTCCTGGAGTTCCTCCAGCAAGCGGTCCTTTTGGAGGGCCCGCCAGTCCTGCAAAGCCGCGCGCTCCGAAAGGATCACCCGGTTGCGGGCGCGGTTGATCTCGATGACTTTGACCAGCAGCGTCTTGCCGACAACCGCCTCGGGCGGGGCCTCGCTCTGCTTCTCCTCGCCTTCCGCCGGCGACTGCGCGCTGACGGACTGGGAGAAGGGGATGAACCCGTGCACCCCTTCGACGTTGACCAGCAGGCCACCCTTATTGTAGCCGCTGACGGTGACCTGGAAGCTTTCGCCCTCCTCGAAGCGCTGCTGCAAAATGCGCCAGCCCTTCTCGCCGCGGGCGCGGTCGAGCGAGAGGAGCACCTGCCCCTCCGGCGTTTCCGGCTGCATGACGTAGACAAGGACGCGCTCGCCGGGGCCGGGCCAGGTGTCGACGTTTGGCCCCAGGGAGTGCATTTCGCTGGGGGGGACGATTCCCTCTGACTTCGTCCCGACGTCCACGACCATTCCATCGCGGTCGGAGTCCACTACCTCTCCCTCAAGAATATCGCCGCGCCGAAGACTCTTGTACTCCAGGGACTCCGCTTCCAACAGGGTTGCCATGTCCTGGTAACCCTCGCTTGTGTTGCCTTCCGAATCAGGCGATGGATCGTTAGTCAAGACGCTTGGGCCTCCTCACAATATCGCGACGAAGCCGCGCGGGGACCCTTCAAGCGTCAGATCGGGGTCGTCGCAGGGGTTCGCCTATTTTGCGTAATTGTAGCACAGGGGATCATTAACGGAAAGGCGAAGTGGTATTCGCAGGTGGGGGCGTAATCACTCCTGCCGTCGATGAACCGGCCACGTCTGCGCGTCGGCGAGGCCGCGCGCTTCGAGGTGGCAGGTATCGTTGAGGTGGATGACGACGGCGCGTCCGCCGCGAAGGTCGAGGGTGCTGGTGGCCGCCAGGTCGTGCCGCAGACGCCGGAAGTCGCAGATCGGCATGTTGAGGGCGTCGCAGAGCAGGGCGTGGATCGTGAAGTTGTGCGTCACCGCCACAACAGTCCCGCGCTCGTAGCGCTGCGCGATCCGCTGAACGGCTTCGCGGGCGCGGTCCTGCACCTCTTGGAGGCTCTCGCTGCCGCCGGGCATGCGCAGCGTCCCCGCTTCTTCGCCCAACCAGCGCGATAGGAATTCAGGATAGCGTCCGCGCATCTCGTCGAAGGTCAGCCCGTCCAGGTCGCCGACGTCCATCTCCGTCAACCGTTCGTCGGCGATGACCTCCAGGCCGTGGCGCGACGCAATCGCCTGCGCCGTGTCCATCGCGCGACGCAGCGGGCTCGAGTAGATGGCGTCGATCTTCACGCCGGCCAGCGCCTCCGCCAGCGCCTCTGCCTGCTGGCGGCCCTTTTCCGTAAGCGGCACGTCCTGCAAGCCCAGGCCCAGGCCGTCGCGGTTCGCCGCCGTCTCGCCGTGTCTCGCCAGTATCAGTCTCATCGGCGTTACGCGAACCTCCCGTGACGGCGCCACGCCTCGTGCGCCGGCGAAGTCTCCGCCAGCACCAGCTTCCGACGATGAATGCCCGCCGGCTCCGGTAGGCCCATAGCTGCTATTACCTGCTCCGGCCGGCCGCTGCCGCCGCTATCGGCACGCACGCGCATGCCGACGACCGGCGAGCCGTTCTTTGGGCTATCGAGCCACAAATGCTGCACCAGCGCCCTGATGTCGTAACGACGCATCTCGCCGTCGCGCACCTGCTCCCAGGGAACGCTCTCTGCCGCCAGGAACCGTTCGACGGCCTGCCAGACGCCCGCTTCCGGTAGCGTCGCCGGAAGCGAGACCTCGTACTCCGCCGCGCGCAGGTTCGACTGCAACGAAGGTGTCCGCAGCCCCACCTCCTCGACCTCGAGCGCCTCGATGCCGGCCGGCATCTGTTTACCGATTGCGCGCATGAAGTCGAGCGGCGTCAGGCGGCTCGCGAGGAAGACGTCCAGCAACTCACCCTCGCTCGTTACGCCCACCGCCAGCGGCGCCGCCAGCGAGAGCTGGGCATGGGGTGTGAACCCCTCCGAATAGGCGACGTCGATGCCCGCCCGCCGCAGGGCACGCTCCCAGAGTCGCATGAGGTCGAGGTGGGTGATGTATTTCACCTCTTCTCCACGCGAGAACCGGACACGCAGACGTTGCACTTTCATGGCTGCTTCTTCGTCACGAGAACCCGCTCGATCTTGGTGCCGCGCACCTCCGCAACGACCATCTTGAAGGCGTCGGCCTCCACCGATTCCCCTTCCCTTGGGATGTGACCGAGCTGGTCCAGCACGTAGCCGGCCACCGTCTCGTAGCGGCCCTCCGGTATGCTAAGGCCGAGCTCCTCGTTGGCATCCCACACGCCCATGCCGCCGTCGACCGACGACGTGCGCTCATCGATAGGCTCGAACTCCTTCGGGACGCCCGCCTCTTCCTCCGCGACCGGCCCCACCATCTCCTCCAGCAGTAGCTCGATGGTGACGATTCCCGCCGTCCCGCCGTACTCGTCCACAACAATCGCCATATGCTGGTTCTGCGCCTGCATCTCGCGAAAGAGGGCGCCGACGGGCTTGGTTTCGGGCACGAAGTATGTCGGGCGCATGCAGTCTATGATCGCGCTGTCGCGGTCGAGCTCGCCCCGCGCGACGCCGCGCAGCACGTCCTTCATGCTAACGACGCCGACGACGTTGTCCACGCTCTCCCGGTACGCCGGGAACCGCGAGTGTCCCGTCTCCTCGAAGACGCGGTAGAAGTCGCCGACGGTTGCGTCCGTCTCCAGCCAGACGACCTCCGTCCGCGGCACCATTATCTCCTGCACCTGGCGGTCGCGGAACTGGAAGACGTTCTCCAGCAGCTCGCCGGTCTGTTCGCCGAGCACGCGCTCCACAGTGCCGATGTCGATCAGCATGCGCAGCTCCGCTTCCGTTACCGTCGGCGCCGGCCGCGGCGTCTTGCCGAAGACCAGGCGCCGGAAGGCCTTCGGGATCGCCGCCAGCACCGTCATCACTGGACTAACCGCCTTCAGCAACAACTCCACGGGCCGCGCGACGAGGAGAGCGTAGCCTTCGGTCGACTGCGCCGCCAGCACCTTCGGAGTCAACTCGCCGAATAGCGCCAGAAGGAGCGTTGTGATCAGGGTGCCGAAGACGAGACCGATATTTCCCACAAGGTCGACCGCGAGGATGCTCGCCATCGCCGCTGCCATGACAACGAACAGGTTCTGCAACAGGACGATGGCTGCGAAGAATCGGTCGCGGTCTGAGCGCAGCCGCTCGATGGCGCGCGCGCGCCCGTCGCCGAGCTCCGCCAGGTGGCGGATTCGGATGCGATCGGCCGCGACTATCGCTATCTCGATGCTGTTGACGAGAGCGTATAGAAGGACGCTGACGGCCAGGATGACGATGACGAGGGGATTGCTAAGGCCGCTCGCGGCCAGCCCACCCTGCGCAGCAAGAGGTAGAACCATATAGATCAACTCGGTGCGTCCCGCTCAACCGGGGGAACGTCACCGGGCACCAAGATCATATCAACTGCCGGGGAGCCTGTCAAAGACGCGAGCGCCCGCAGGCCCGGCCGGGGTGTTGAGGCCATCGGTCGCGCCATACTTGCCGCGACCCTATAATGCGGCAGAGGAACACGGCCCGATCAGCCCGTCGCAGGAAGTCACGCGGGCACAGCACGTCCATCTTCAACTTTGCACCCGGCACCGGGGACCTAACGTGAAAAACTGGTGGCCCATCATTGCGCTGGGGCTTCTCTCTGCTCCGACCATCTTCCTGAGATTCTTGGGTGTAGAGCTGCCGCCCGCCTTCGAGGTGGCCCTCTTCGGTTCCGCGATACTGGCTGCCGCATTCCTCCTGACATGGGCTTCAGAGGTTGCCGAAACCGAGATATCACAGACGCTGGCCCTCGCCTTCCTCGCGATCATCGCTGTTCTGCCCGAATATGCCGTCGACATCTACTTCGCGTGGACGGCTCACACAAATCCCGAGAACGCCCATTTCGCCATAGCAAACATGACCGGCGGCAACCGCCTCCTCGTCGGGTTCGCCTGGCCCATGGTCTTCCTCATCTTCTGGCTCAAGACGCGCAAGAGAGTGCTGTCCATAGACCCAAAGCAGAACGGCTTGAGCGTGATAATCCTGGGCGTCGCCACACTGTATAGCTTTTCCATCCCATTGCGAGGCAACTTATCGCTGATCGATACCGGCGTTGCACTGGTCATCTTCAGCTCATACCTGTGGCTAATGTCCCGCATGCCTGCCCGCGAGGTCGAAGTCTTCGTTGGGCCGGCCGCGGCCATCAAGGCGCTGCCCCCCCTGCCCAGACGGCTCATCGTCGCAGTGATATTCCTCTTCTCGGCGGGTGTCATATTCTCTGCCGCCGAGCCGTTTGCCAGTGGGCTGGTGGACCTCGGCAGGAACCTGGGGATAGATGAGTTCATTCTCGTCCAGTGGCTGGCGCCCCTCGCCTCCGAATCGCCGGAGTTCCTGCTCGCCGGGCTGCTGGCTGCTCGTGGCCGGCCCGGAGCTGGCATGACCATCCTCCTCTCCTCGAAGGTAAGCCAGTGGACTCTTCTCATCGGAAGCGTGCCGGCCGCGTTCAGCATCTCGGGAGCGACCCTATCGCCGTTGAACTTCGACACGCGTCAGGCTGAGGAGGTGTTCCTCACGGCCGCGCAGTCGCTCTTCGCGGTGGCTATCTTCATTAGCCTTAGCATATCGGTGTGGGAAACCGGACTCCTGGCCGTCCTGTTTGCGACCCAGCTCTTCTTCTTCAGTACGACAGTGCGAATCGGCTACGGCTCTGCCTACCTTTTGCTTGCGCTGCTGGTGTTTCTCCGCGATCGTCCAACGATGCCCATCCTCTGGCGCACGGCAAGAGAAGCCATGTTTGCTCCTCAGCCCGACTCTCACGACCCATACAAGCCGCCCGGCTAATCGCGCCAAACGCCCTTTGCCACGTACGCTTTCGTGCGCTGAATCGAAGCAGGATCAGAGACTTGTGGGCAGACGCCGTGCTACCGCGATAAGCTGACTAGGCGGCTTCGCTCGTGCGCGCGACGCGGGGCGAATCGTCGACTCCGGCGATTGACGCCCGCGCCGCTTCGACGAGTGCTTCCGGCGTGCGCCCGTCGTCGCCATACGCCGCCATGCCGACGTCCACGACGATTTCGACTGCGGACTCGCCGTTCCCCGTGCCCTCGAGGGCGTTCCATTCCAGAGAGTCGCGGAGTCGCCCAGCGAGCACTGCGGCGGCGCTGGCGCTCAGACCGCAGAGCAGCACGCCGAACTCATCGTTACTGATCAGGGCGACCAGGTCGCTGCTGCGAATCAAGCTTTGCACCCGCCCGGCAGCCGCGCGGAGGAAATCGCCGTTACCGCGGTTGAGTTGATGCCCGCCGCGCATCGCTCTCAGCTTCAAGAGCAACAGCGCAAACGAGCCTCCATGCCGCTCAGATCGCTCGCATTCCAGCGAGAGACGGTCGTAGAAATGGCTTCGCGTATGAGTGCCGGTCGTCTCGTCGTACAGGGACGACCAGGCCACCAGCGTCTCCCGTTTGCGCCCAGCGGTCTTTCGCAGCATCCCGGAGAGGGTTCCCAGCAGCATGCAGGACGTGGCAAAGACCACGGTCACCGCGAATTGCGGCGTGTAGTCCTCCACGGAAAGACCGATGCCGAACAGCGGGATCGACCACAACATGAAGTAGACGAAACAGCCCCAGAACGCGACCCAGGCTAGACGGCTGAGGTAGAGCGTGCGGAAGTAGCTCCTGTAGAGTGAGCTTGTGGCCCGTCGTGCGCGGTCCGCCTTCCCGGCCCTCCTGATCAGTCTCATCGCGCCGGCTCCTTCGAAAGCAAGCGTTTTCGTTCGGGGTTATCCCCTTACTATTCTTCGGCCAATCGGCGCGATTTAGAATCTGTCAATCGATAGACATGGCCGCCGGCGACGGTCAGGCGGCCGGGAGAAGCCGCTGCGGGTCGATCTCCAGCGCCGCCAGCACGGCGCCTGTGCGGTCCGAGACATGGAGCTTCCTGAAGATGTGCCTGAGGTGCGTCTTCGTCGTGCCGGGGGTTATCCCCAGCGCCGATGCGATTTCTTTGTTCCCCATACCCTGCGCCATGAGCCGGAGTACCTCTCGCTCCCGTCGCGAGAGCCTTCCCAGCGCCGAGCTCTTGTCGGGCGAGTTCGTTACCCAGCCGGAGGATGCGCTGATCCGCGACAGATAGGCGAGCAGGTCGCCAAGGATCGACGGCTCTATGGTGCAGCCGCCGGAGCTCAACGTCCGGACCGCCTCTGCCAGCGCCGCAGCGTCGACGTTGCCGCCGAGGTAGCCGCGGACTCCGACTCTGACGGATGCGAGGAAAGCGTCCAAATCCGGCCGGTCGCTGACGACGATGACAGGCTGCGAGGGCCGGTTACGCGATATCCGGCGGACCACCTCCAGCCGCTCCTGCTCTGCGAAGCCGTAGCCGATAAGGACCACGTCCGGCGACCGCGCCACCGACTCAAACACTGCGTCGTCGATCGTTCGGCAGGAAGCGACCACTTCCAGGTCCCGCTGCGCCGCGAGGAGCCCGCAAAGGCCCTGCCGCGCCAGATCGATCGGGTCGGCGATGAGGACGCGAGTCTGCCGCAAGGGCGCCTCGCCCTGGAGGGCACGATCTTGGGCGTCTTCGCCCCCCGGCGAACCTGAGTCTTCGCCGCGCGATTTGCGCTGTGTCATAGCGAATTATCGTTCGGCGAGGCCGCCTTCGCCATAAGGGTAGAGACGTATCCTCGACGTGAGGCCGGCATTGCGGGGAACCGCTTCGCTAAGCCGCCGGCAGGAGCCGCGACGGGTCGATCTCGAGCGCCGTGAGCACCGCTCCCGTGCGGTCCGAGACCTGCAGCTTGCGGAAGATGTGCCTGAGGTGCGTCTTGACAGTACCAACACTTATCCCCAGCAGCGCGCCGATCTCTTTATTGGCGCGCCCCTGGGCCATCAGACGCAGCACCTCCCTTTCGCGAGGCGTCAGCCTGCTGAGAGGTGAGCCTCTATCTCCAACGTGGACTGCCTTTCGCACCGCCTCCGCGGCCTGCGACAGGTAGGCGAAGAGGTCCGAGACGATACTGGGCTCCATCGCACAGCCGCCGGAGCTCAGCTTCCGGGCGGCTTCGATAAGTCCTGACGCGTCCACATTGCCTCCCAAGTAGCCGCGAGCTCCAGCTCTAACACCCGACAGGAATGCATCGAGCTCGGGGTGGTCGGTCAGGACAAGCACGGGGGTCCAGGGCCGATTCTTCACTATCTGACGAACCGCCTCCAGACGCTGAGGCTCCGAAAAGCCATAGCCCAAAAGGGCCACGTCCGGCGACTGCGCGATGGACTCGGATATGACTTCGTCGACCGTCTTGCAAGCGGCAACGACCTCGAGGTCTTCCTGGGAAGAGAGGAGTCCGCAGAGGCCCTGTCTGGCCAGGTCTGCCGGGTCGGCTATGAGAACGCGGGTCTTCCGCATCGGCGCTTACCTCCCTGGGCACGCGGCCCGGCATCTTTTGTTCGCCGCGCCAAATAAGTCCTGACCCCGTTTCAATTAACCCTGTGCTGAGGCCAATTATCACACGGGCAGGAGAGCATGGGTATGAGGGCAGCAACCTAAAGGCTTAGGCGGCGAGGCTGATAAGAGAGGGAGAGCCTATCTACTCCTAATGGAGCGCTTGCTGGAAACGAGGTCCTTAGATAATCAGCGCTCGCCGGCGCCGGCCAAGCGCAGGGTCTGCACTCCCCAGGGTCGAAGCGGGACGGCGCCGTTCACGGGCGCCTCGTCGACGAGGCTCAGAGAGCAGTGCCGCAGCGAAAGCGGGCCGCCGCTGCCGACACTCGCTTCGATGCTGTTCGCGGAGGCGTTCCAAAGACGCACGTACACCTTGCCGCGTCGTACGAACATCGCCGAAAGTAGCGCCTCCTCCGGCTCAACACTCAGGAAGCTGCCCTCGGGAGGCAGCTTGCCGGCGTGCGGCGTGACGAACACGCCCAGACAGGGAAGCTGATAGTCCAGCGCCGATCGCAGCGCCTCCAGTCGCGACCCAACCGGTAGCAGGGCGCACTCCCAGACGCGGGTCCCGCTGAGGCGCGTTTCCTGCGAGGGACGCGCCAGTATGGCGCGAAGTACGCCCTGTGCAGCATCGAAGCGGTAGCAGCAGCGGTCGCGGTTCAAGAGGGCGATGCCCCTCTGCCATTCATCGTCGAGGCCCGCCAGACCGAACGCGAGGGCCCGATCGACCGGCGCGTCGCCGAGGTAGAAGGGAGAATCGGCGAAGAGGCGTCCGCCTGAGGCCGACCGCAGTTCGAGCAGCAGCGCCCGCGACTCCTCGCCGTCGGGCGTGTCGTCGCGACGCTCCGGCCCCAACGTTTCGCCCCGTGCGAAGTCGATCTCCGTTCGCAAGTCTATGCGCGGCAACGCCCGGTAGAACGTCGTCCACTGGCGGAACGGCGTGCCGGCGAGACGCCCCTCGGCCAGATAGCGTTCGAAAACGGGGCCGTGCCGGTCGGCTTCGAGCGTCCTGATGCCTTCGCGGGAGTCGTGAACGCGGCCATTCTTCCACACCGTCACATAGCCCGCCGCGTCGACGAGCCTGTTTCCAGCCGCCTCCACGCTCACGCCGCCCCTTTCGCCGATTTCCGCCGAGTAGAAATGGTTGGCAAAGAAACGCGAGGCCGGCGGCGCCGCCGTCGGTTCGGGAATCTCGTGCGGCGCGGATGGGCGTACCTCCAGCAGCCGGTAACCCAGCGCCGGCACCTGGGCCACGAATCCCAGTGTCACGTATCCATCGCGACGCTCCACGACCTGCGACGGCACCTCGCGCCCGCCCTGCGCGATGCGGTAGCCCTCGCCGCCCAGCGTCACCTCCACGTACTCGTTTCGCGGCCAAGACGAAGGGTTGAAGAGGACGAGGCCGCGCCCCTCGACGCTGGAGCTATCGACGTGCGAGGCCAGGAACTTCGCGGCCGTCTCTGCCAGTGTACGGGCCGCACCGAGGGCAGCCGCGGCGCCGTCGTCGCTCTTCGCCGCCGTCTCAGGGCGCAGCAGGTCTCGCCAGGCCTGCTCGATCTCTCGTTCGTCGCTGTCCCTGCCCATGGCGAAGGCGAGAGCGTCGAGACATTCTGCCAGGAGCAGCGTCTTTTCCGCCTGCGCCGCCTTTCGACCCGACAGGGCATCTCCTCCCCAGGCGCTGTCGTCCTCGACGACTGCGGCCGCGAGTTGCGTTGCCTCCGGCACGGCGACATCAAAGTATTCGCGTGGCGTCACGAAGCGCACGTCGTCTCTCGCTGCTACCGCTGCCCTGGCGGCGACCGGCCCGTCCCAGGAAGCGACGTCGCTGAGCCGGCAGAGGAGCGGTGGCCCGGTCGTACCGGCGGCGCCGCGCAGGCTTTCGAGGCGCTCGTTGCTCCAACGCAGGGGGTCAGAGTAGTCCGGAACGCCGGTCGCGCCGGCGGCTGCGAAGGCTGTTGATATCTCGCTGCCATCGGGCCCGTGAAGCCGGATCGCGGGCGGGCGTCCCAAGACCGAGGTATCGCTTGCGAGCGCGATCAAGTGCTGGAAGCCGAAGCCGGCGAGTATCTGCGGTAGCTGCGGAAAGAGCTGGTCCTCGCGCACCAGGCACGATGCCGCATCTACGCCCAGGTTTTCGCGTATCGTTGCCACGGCGCGGGCGATTCGACGGAGGATCGATTCGCCGCCGGGTAGCGTCAGCAGCCCGCGCGAGCAGTCGCCGCCGGTGAGCTCGAGCCGGCCGCCGGCCAGCGCCGCCCTTATATGAGCGATGGCCTCCGGCGCCTTCGCCGCCATGTCCGCCAGCGTGTCGTCGTCGAGGTCGAGGGTCGCGCGCAGGCGATCATTCGCCTGAAGGCTTAGGAGCAGGGCCTCAGCGCTCGCGGGCCAGGCGTCGGCGGGGGCGCGTTCGCGTTCGGGAGGTGTGCTTCGGTAGAAATCGATAAGGTACAGGGGGTTGTCGAGGTTGTCTTCGAGGACCGTTCCCGCCGCCGACTGAGTGAGCAGCAGTTCCTCCCGCAGGAGGCGTTTGCCGCGTCTCGATTCCGCTCGGCGGGCCATCGACGTTATTCCCCCGAATCCGCTGAGGGCGTCTTATTCTGGGAGAAGAATAGGCGGAAGTGCATAAGCTTGTCAACAGAGCCGCCCGTAATGTCGTGGCGTCCATGCCGTCTCCGCGGGCACCGGCGAACGTGCGATGAGCGGGCTGCTCATCGGGCGGGCCGCCGGCAGGCCGGCTTCTCCGGCCGCCTACTCCGAACCCTCCAGCAACGCCTTCTCGACCGCCGGGGCCCGCGACGGCTGCTGCCCCATGAAATAGATCAGCCCCGCGGCAAGGCAATCGATGATGATGTAAGCGACGAAGATCATGCTATACGCCCCGGTCGCGTCGTACACGAAGCCCGCTGTTATCGGCCCCAGCGCGTTGAAAGCGCTCGTCACTGCCACCATCGCGCCCAAGACCGTCGCTATCGACGCCATTCCGAAGCAGTGCACCGCCATCATCGGCTGGAGCGCCACCACCGCTCCCATCGAATAGCCGAAGACCAGCGCGAACACCACCACGCCCAGGGCGCTGCCGCCGCTTTGTAGCAGCACAGCCAGTCCCACCGCCTGCATCAGGAACACGGCCGCCGTGACCAGTCGCGGCGAAACCCTGTCCGCCAGGTAGCCCGACCCTATCTTCCCGGCCACGCCGATGCCGGAGACGCAGCCCAGGATCAGGCCGGCCTTCGCGCTGGAGAACCCCTGGTCTTCCAGGAACGGCACCACGTGGATGAGTACCGCACCCAGCGTCGCGAAGGCCAGACTGAACGACGCCGACACAACGAAGAACGTCGGCGTGCGCAACGCGTCCCCCAGCGACCAGCCGTCGCCCGCGGCATTCTCGCGCTCGCGACCGTCCGCGACCACCTCGGCGCCGTCCGGCAGCAGCCCCATGTCCGACGGGCGCTGGCGGATGACGAACGCGGCCAGCGGCGTCATCACGGCGATGATGATGCCGCCTTCGATGAAGAACGTCGCCTGCCAGCCGACCGCGTCGATAAGCAGGGCAGCGAGCGGCGCGAACACCAGCCCGCCCAGCCCGATGCCGGCCGTCGTGAAGCCGAGCGCCAGCCCTCGCCGGCGGTCGAACCAGTTGGCGACGACCGTGCCCACCGGCACGATCATCGTCGACGACCGCCAGGCGGCCATGACCATGAACATGACGTAGAAGTAAGCCAGAGACCGTGTCAGCCCCAGCAGCCCCAGGCTCACGCCCAGCATCACGCCGCCGATGCCCATCAGGCGTCGCGCGCCGACCCGCCCGACTAGCGCCCCCGCCAGCGGGCCGAAGAGTCCGCTGACCAGCGCCGAGAGCGAGAGCGCCACCGATATCTGCCCGCGCGACCAGCCGAACTCGTCCTGGAACGGCACGACGAAGACGCCCATGGCATAGAAGGCAGCGCCCGAGCTGAGGAACATGACGGCGCAGAGTGCGGCGACCACCCACCAGCCGTAGAACACCCTGGCGCGCGCTTGGGGCAATTGGGGTGTCATCGGACGCTCTCTCCCGTGGATTCGGATGAGGGGAATGCGCGTCCTGCCGAGTGAGCGTGCACCGCTCAGCGCATCGATCCTGAGCCGCGGAGGCGGGGATCGAAGATGTCGCGCATGGCGTCACCGAGCAGGTTGAACGAGAGCACGTAGATGCTGAGCGCCGCGCCGGGGAAGATCGCCATCCAGGGCGCGTTGCGGAAGTAGGTCAGCGAATCACCGCTGACGTCCGCGCCCCAGGAAGGTTGAGGCGGCGGCAGTCCCAGTCCCAGGAAGCTCAGCGCGGCCCCAAGCAGAGATATCACCGGGATCATGATGCTTATGATGACGATGATCGGCGCCACGATCTGGGGCAGGATGTGGCGCATCATTATGCGCATCTGCGATGCGCCTATCACACGCGCGGCCTCAACATAGGCGTTGTTCTTCTCCGCCAGTACGGCGCCGCGTACGATCCTCGAAGTCCCCGGGATCGTCCCTATGACAAGAGCGATGATCAGGCTCCGCGCCGAGGGGGTAAGCACGGACGTGATCATCAGGAGAAGGATCAGCGGTGGAAATGCGAGCCAGGCATCGACCACGCGCTGAATCATGCCATCGATGGCGCCGCCCAGGTAACCCGAGACCAGCCCGACGACCGTGGCCAGCGCTACCCCTGTAAGCACGGAGATGAGGCCCACACGGAGCTCTATCGGCGTCGCCCGGATCACCCGGCTGAAGATGTCGCGGCCCAGCGCGTCGGTGCCGAAGGGATGCGATAGAGTCGGTGACTGCATGATAACGAAGTCCTGCGCCGTCGGGCTGTAGGGTGCGATCCAGCGGCCAAAGAGGGCCAAAAGCAGGAACACGGTCACACCGATTAGTCCCAGCATACCCAGGGGATGATGCCGCAGGCGGGCAAGGAACGTCAGGGGCCATGGCCGACCCGCCGGTATAGCCTGCCATGCTTCGATAGTCGCTGCTTCGGTAGCCAAACAAGAACCTGCCTAGGTATAGCGGATGCGCGGGTCCATCCACGCATACGACACGTCTATGGCCAGGTTGACGAAGACGTACACGATCGCCGCCAGCACGACAATCGCCTGCACGCCAAGGTAGTCCCTGGTCAGGATCGACTGAAATGTGAACATGCCGATTCCCGGTAGCGAGAAGATCTTCTCAATGATGAGGGCGCCGCCCATCAACGCGCCCATCTGCAGCCCCACGATGGTGACGATAGGAATCAGCCCGTTCTTGAGCACGTGCCGCAGGATAATCGTCCGCTCACGCAGCCCCTTCGACCAGGCGGTGCGCACATAGTCCTGTCGCAGCACCTCCAGAACCGACGAGCGCGTCAGACGCATGACGCCCGCGGCGCCCGGAATGCCCAGCGCCAGCGACGGCAGGGCGAACTGCTGCAGGTTCCCCAAGGGGTCGCTGAAGAAGGAGATATGCCCGGCGGGCGCCATCCAGTTGAACCAGATAGCCGGCAACATTATGAACATCGTGCCCAGCCAGAAGCCGGGAATGGAGAGGCCGAAGACAGCCGTCGTCCGCATTACGAGGTCGAGGGGGCTGTTCGGCCGCACGCCCGCGATGATGCCGGCAGGGATGGCTATTATCACCATCACCACCATCGCCAGGACCATCAGCTCCAGCGTCACCGGCAGGCGCTGGGCCAGGTCGTCGCGCACTTGCGTCCGGTAATAGTACGACTTGCCGAAGTCGCCCTTCAGCAGCCCGCCGACCCACTCGCCGTACTGCCCGAAGGGCGGCTTCCAGTCGAAAAGCGGCTCGTTGAGCCCGTAGGCCGCGCGGAACTGCGCTAGCGACTCCTCAGTGGCATTCGTGCCCAGCGCTACCTGGGCCACGTCGCCGGGGACCATGCGCATCAAGACGAAGGTGATGAGGGACACGCCGATGAGTACGGGGAAGAGATACAGGATCCGGCGGATGATGTACTGAGTCACGATTTGGGACCTTCGCCGGCGGGACGCCCGCGCGATCGATTGGGTTCCTCCTCCCCTCACCGCTCCGTCAACGCGCTTGCGAGAGCGGTTGCCGGCGGACCCGGGCTCGCCCTGCCCATGTCCGGATGGCCTTCAATCTACTCTCTCCTCCTGTCGCAGGCAAGCCCTCTTCGCGCAAGAAGTGAGACAGCGGCTTACGTCTTCCGTTCGCTCGAAGCGGGCACGCGCCAAACGCTGTGCTATACTGAGTCCGCAATCCTTCCAAGGAAGGAAGAATGCATGGAGGAGGACCGCGACCTTCAGGCCGTCAAGCTCCGCGTCGAGGAGCTTCGCTCCCTCATCGCCTACCACGATTACCGTTACTACGTCCTCGATAGCCCAGAGATAAGCGACGCCCAGTACGACGAGCTGATGCGCGACCTGCGGCAGCTCGAAGAACGCTACCCGCAGCTCATCACGCCCGATTCCCCGACGCAGCGCGTCAGCGGCCAGCCCGTCGCCGCGTTCGGCATCGTCGAGCACCGCGTCCCGCTGCTCAGCCTCGCCAACGCCTTCACAGAAGCCGAGCTCCGCGCCTGGCATCGTCGCGCCGCTGCCCTCGCCGCCGTCGACGACTTCCCGCTCGTCTGCGAGCCGAAGATGGACGGCCTCGCGGTCGCCCTCGTCTACGAGAACGGCGCTTTCGTCCAGGGCGCCACCCGCGGCGACGGCCGGCGCGGCGAAAATATCACCGAGAACCTGCGCACCATCCGCAGCATCCCGCTTCGACTCGGTGAGGACGCGCCGCCGCGCTTCGAGGTCCGCGGCGAAGTGTACATGACCAAGCGCGGCTTCGAGCGTCTCAACGAGGAGCGCGCCGACGAGGGCCAGCCGCTGTTCGCCAATCCGCGCAACGCCGCCGCCGGCTCCGTCCGCCAGCTCGATGCCCGCATAACGGCGCGACGCCCGCTCGATATCTTCATCTACGCCCTCGGCTGGCTGGAAGGCGCCGCGCCGCCGCCGACGCACTGGGAGACGCTGCAGTGGCTGAGCAAGCTTGGCTTCCGCATCAACCCCAACAACGTCCGCGTGCCCGCCGTGGACGACGCCATCCGCGTCTGCAACGAGTGGGTCGGCAAGCGCGAGAGCCTGCCGTACGAGATCGATGGCATCGTCGTGAAGATCGACGACCTGACGCTGCAGGACCGCCTGGGCATCGTCGGCCGGGAGCCGCGCTGGGCCATCGCCTACAAGTTCCCGCCGGTCCAGGCGACGACGAAGCTGATCGACATCGGCGTCAACGTCGGCCGCACCGGCAGCCTCAACCCCTACGCCATCCTCGAACCCGTGCGAGTCGGCGGCGCGACCGTCAAGCTGGCGACGCTGCATAACGAGGACGACATCCACCGCAAGGACATCCGCATCGGCGACACCGTCATCATCCAGCGCGCCGGCGACGTCATCCCGCAGGTCGTGGGGCCGGTCGTGAGTGTTCGCACCGGCAAGGAGAAGGTGTACCGTACGCCGGAGAAGTGCCCCGTCTGCGGCGCGCCGGTCCGCCGTCTCGAGGGCGAAGCGATGAGCTACTGTACCAACACCGCCTGTCCCGCGCAGGCGTTCCGCCTTCTCACCCACTTCGTGTCGCGCGGCGCCATGGACATCGACGGCATCGGCGAATCGCTGGCGGCGGCGCTGCTCACGGCCGGCCTGGTCAAGGACCCCGCCGACCTCTATTTCCTGAAGAAGGAGCAGC
>Ga0315282_10003922_pt1 | contig 26328 bp, 29 predicted proteins | sample YL17G07_20_MG_FD_203693 | JGI IMG/M metagenome (GOLD analysis project Ga0315282, IMG submission 203693) | Sediment microbial communities from Yellowstone Lake, YNP, Wyoming, USA - YL17G07_20 | ecosystem: Environmental > Aquatic > Freshwater > Lake > Sediment | place: USA: Wyoming | collected... | reverse complement strand
ATAAAGGGTTAATATCAAGCTCTTTTATCTGAGGGTTATTTTCCATTATCCTTGAAACTGCAAGAATCGTTTCTATTATTGAATTGGCATCAGCAGGTTTTTGGCCTCTAAATCCCTTAAGAATCAAGTCAGAGAACTTAACTTCCTTTAACATTTCTTCGGCGTCCCCTCTACTGACTGGGCATACTCTAAAACTAACATCTTTTAGGAATTCTGTAAAAATCCCTCCAGCACCCAACGCCACAACTCTGTTAAACTGAGGATCCTTTTTCCCTCCGACTATTATTTCATACCCCTCTGATATCATTTTTTGTACCAAAACTTTATTGCACCCTTTTATTTTAATTAATTCTTTGAATGTTTTTAGCGCTTCGTCCTCACTTGATATATTCAGTCTAACTCCGTTTACATTTGTTTTATGAATGATATTTCCAGAAACCTTCATAACGCAAGGGAATCCGATTTTTTTCAGGGCAACCTTTAATTCTTCTTCCTTTTTGCAAAAGGCATAATCTGCCAGAGGTATTTTATATCTTTTTAGCATTTCATATGCATTTTCATCTGGCATTTTTTTAAACTCTAATTTAACTTCTTTAACTGGTTTAGTTATCTTAACTTCCTTGATTTTTGGTTTTAATGGTTTGGGTTTAACTAGTTTTTTAGGATGAATTTTAGGTTTAACTTTCTTTTTTATTACCCTTTTATAGACCTTTTTCTTAGGTTTATTAAACAATTTAAATAGCGCCATAAAACCACATTTAATTTATGGTATTCTTTATTTAAATCGTTTCAATTCTTTTTGTCATTTCTTCAAATATCTTTGATATGTCTTCTTTTTCAGACTCTTTCCAGTCTTTTGATATATTTTTTAACGTTGAGACCATTAAATCCTTATCAACCTTATCCCATGCTTTCTTTGCCTTTAATGCCATTACAATTCTTTCAATAAAGCTAAGATAAGAGGTTATTTTTTCGGTATCATCCAAGGAGGAAATGATTATTAGAACTTCAAACAATTCTTCTTTAAGCTTAGTTATGTCCATTTTTTCTGATACTTCTAAGATTCTTTCTTCCAAGTTAGTTATTTTTTCTTCAAGGCCTTTTATTTCTTTTTCTTCACTTTCCAAAGCTTCAGTGTATGAAGGTTCTACTTTTCTTTCAGCTCCACTTATTTCAGGTTTCTGAGCTTTGACTTCAATTTTTTCTTCTGGTTTCTTAGCCTCTGAAATCATTTTTAAATTTTCAGGCAATATTCCCTTAAGAACTATTTCAGGCTCTCCCAAAACAGGATATTTTAGCTCGACAACACCCCTATCTTCTAAAGTGCTGATCCATACATCTAATATACTTTCTTTAACATTTAAAATTCTGGCAGCTTCGCTTTGTGCAATCTTTCTCCTTTTGCTAAGTAAATCAATTAATTTATCAATCTGTGTTTCTATTACAAAATCACTCATATAAAAGAATACTTGTTATTTATATTTAATTCTTTGTAATTTTTAATATGAATTTTTCACTTATAGGTATATGCTTAGATAGAAAGCAGTTCAGGAGAGGCTCTGATAAAGCGCCATACGAACTTAGGAACGCTTTCTTGAACATAGAAACCTTTTTAGATGGGATAGACTTGCGGGAGCATTGGTTAAAGGATTTTGGAAACATAATTCCTAAAAACTATGATGATATAGAAAGTCAAATAAAAGCAAAAATTTCTTCAGATTCATTCCCAATAATACTTGGTGGCGATCACTCTATAACTTTACCGGCTGTTAAGGCAATAAAACCTAAGGTGTTTGTTAGCTTTGATGCCCATCCAGATTGCGATGGAAAAGAAATTTCTCCCAAATCTGTAACAAGAAAAATATTTGAAAGCGGTTTTAAAACAGTTCTTTATGGTGTTAGGACAATTTCAAAAGAGGAGTCAGAATTTTTAAATAAAAACCAAATAAAGATAGCAACGCTTGAAGATTTAAAGAAGATTAACGAGTCGGTTTATCTTTCTATTGACTTTGATATCTTAGATCCTTCGATTATGCCTTCGGTTGCATATCCAGAGCCAAATGGTTTGACCTTTAATCAGGTTCTAGATGCTGTTAAGGCATTGGCAAAAAATCTAATAGCAGTTGATTTTGTGGAATTTGTTCCAACAGAGAACATAACTTACGCTCTAATAGCTGGAAAACTTATTTACTCTTCGCTAGCTGAGATTATTAAATCTCTTTAGGCGTGACTGTCTCTTCTGGAGATGTTGTTTCTGGCATTGTTGGTGTTACGTGCTTTATTATAACAACATCGCCAATGCTTTCAACAAGCTGGTATGGAACTATAACTCCCTTCTTTCCGCCCAGCATGTCTCCTAAGAATGATCCTCTGGCAGTTTCTACCCTTACGGAGCTAACTCTAAATTTTATTAGACTTATATCTATATCCTCTACCTTTCCGCAATAAGCTCCTCTGTTTGTAAAAACGTCCTTTCCAAAGACCTCAGAGATGTTTTTTACTGTTACTGGCATGAAAATCCTCCAAAATTAATAATAATAAATTAAGTTGTAGATATATAAAGTTAAAGGTAAAGTTTTTAATATGCTGAGATCGCATAACCTGGTAGTGCGCTAGATGCTTAATAAGGCGAACCTGCTACCATAGGTAGATAGCTAGTGGGCGAAAGTCCATGAGGGTTCAAATCCCTCTCTCAGCGCTAAGTTTTTAAATTTATCTCTTGAATAATTGATTATGCTAACAAGTGAAGAGGAAAAAATTTTGAAGAGCATTAAAGTCCCTTCTGAGAACGACCCGAGAAAGCCAGAGTTTCCTCCATATAATCCAAGATTTCCAGCCACACCAACATTTAAAATCAAAGTGCCGGGCTTCTCTAATGTTTGGCTTAAAGATGACAGCATAAATCGATATAGTGGAACTCACAAAGATCGCTTAGCTTGGGAAGTGGTTGTCCTTTATAGAAATTTTTTATTAGCAAAGAAAATAGGTCAACAAAAAGGATTTTTACCAAGGTTTTCTATAATTTCTTCTGGATCTGCGGCAATTGCCATAGGTCGTATGCTAAGAGATTATGGATTACCTCGTCTAAAAGTTTTAGTAGATAAGAACTTGGATCCAAAAATTTATGATGCTATTAAAAAATCCCATTGTGAAATATTTGTGACAGATTTAAGCATAAAACCACTTAGTGCCCGTGAAATTCTCTCTCTTACAAAAAATAGAAATGGTTTTGATTTAACTTCAAACGAAGGCGTTACCTTGGAAATTGGAAACTATGATTGGATGAGCTATGAAATACTTAATAATTCTCCAGATTTTTGTTTTATTCCATTCGGGACAGGGATTCTCTTCTCAAAAGTCCTAGAAATAAATAAGACAGAAGTTGAACGTGCAAGACATGATCCCAGATTTCATGGAAATGTAAAAATACTGAGAAATTGTAATTTCATGGGTTCAACCACCAAAAATCCAAAATCAAAAGCAGACAAACTTTATGCACATTATTTGCCATTTTTAAGAATAGATGACGAGTGGCTGAGATTCTATAAACTATCTGGGTTTTGTGGCCCTAGAACTGGCATTTATGGAATAAAAGAAAAGTATCTAGATGAGGCAATGGAAATAGCAGGATCACAAGGAATTAATTGCGAGCCTTCTGGAATTGCAGGCCTTGCCTTAATGCTGCAAATGAGAAATTCTTTGCCAAAAAATAAAAAATACTTGATTGTAAACACAGGAAAGACAAGGTTATTAGAATGATTTCTTCCAAGAATTATAGAATTCTTTTGCCTTTTCGTAATCTGATATTCTGCCAATATCAATCCAAAATTCATCAACAAAAACCGGCTTGAATTTAAAGCCTTTGTCTATAAGAATTTGAATAGAATCTGTCAGTTCATACTCGCCTCTTTTAGACAAACTAGTCTGATCAATAGCCTCAAATATCTTTTCTGGAAGCAAGTATATTCCCAAATTTGCAAAATTCGAAGGAGGATTTTGGGTCTTTTCAAAAATCCTAACTATTTTTCCACTTTCAATTTTTAGAATTCCAAACTCTTGAGGATTTTTCACTTCCTTGCAAGCAATTAATCCATCGCAACCGACAAAAGATTCTATCAATTTTTTGATAATTGAGGGATGAAAGAATAAGTCGCCATTTAGCAAGAGAAAGTTTCCTTCTATCTTCCCTTTTGCGCATCTTACTGCATCAGCGGTCCCACCTTTAGGATTTTCTTGATGCAAATAACTTATGTTAACATTAAATTTTGAACCATCTCCAAAATATTTTTCTATCTGTTCTTTTCTATGGCAAACAACCAAGAAAATATCTCTTATCTTATTTTCTGCAAGAGCATTTATTGCATGCTCTAGCAAGGGCCTATCACCTATTAACAAAAGGCCCTTGTGAATATTTGCAGTCAAAGGCAAAAGCCTTGTTCCTAAACCAGCTGCTAAAATAACTGCTTTCATGATTTGTTTTTAGATTAGAAACATTTAAACTTTAACTTGCATTACAAATTATTAACGGGTCGATGGTCTAGTTGGTTAAGACACCACTTTCACAGAGTGGAAATCACAGGTTCAAATCCTGTTCGACCCATTTTTATAAATAAACATTTAAATTACTTTAAACAACAATTTCTTATCAAGCCCTTGTCATCTAACCCGGTTAAGTAAAAAGGCTTTAATAATTAAGTTATTTATTAATTTAATGAATTCAATGATTAAAGACAAAATAATTGAAAACAGATTGAATTTATTTCTCCTTCATAATGTAAATGATACAGATAAAGAATTAATTAAAGTTAAAAATAATCCTCAGTTAATATCTATAATTTGTGAAATGGAGAAGGATTTTAATATCAAATTTAACAATACGAAAAGGAAATGGATATCAATTAAAGAATTAACTGATTTTATAGAGAGCATATCTCCAAATTCTACTGACTATATAGTTAAAGTTTTAGATAATATGAAAACTTTCAGATCTTCAATGTCTAAACTAGAGGTAAAAATTCCAAATAAAATAACTGATAATTTAGTTTATATTATAAGTGTAATAATAGGTGATGGTTGTTTATCAAAATATTTAACAAAGAAAATGTACCCTGTTTACATATGCGGAACAAACGAAGGATATATTAAGAATACAATAAGGCCAATAATGAAAAATCTATTTAGCTTAGATTCATTCACTAAAGGTAAGAAAAGAGAAAATAAAAGTATTTTATATGAATGGATTAGATACTCTAAACCCCTTTACATATTCTTTTCGAATCTTTTTGAAATTCCTACAGGTAAAAAATCACATAGAGTCAAAATTCCAGAAATTGTAAAAGATTTTGATGAGCATTATCAATTGTCTTTTCTTTCAGGATTGATGGATACTGATTGGGGTTATGAATACTATACATTTGGAAGTGGTTGTGTTAGTAGACAATTACTTGAAGATACAAAATCGTTATTAGAAAAATTAACAAATATAGAAAATCTGAAGATTAAAGAACGACCTTTAAATGCTAAGGAAGGTTCCTTTAGTTTATCTATACCAAAAAAAGATATGCCTGAATTTTATAAAACATTCAGAAAAAGACTTAAAAACACTAAAAAGACAAGAATATTAGACAATTTAATGCCCTTGTCGTCTAACCCGGTTAAGGACATGTGGCGTTCTAAGAATGTCACACCTCAAAGTGGCCCTTCGAGTTTATCGAAGGATATGAAAAAAAGATGAATGAGGAAAGCCGCAAATACGGGTCCAAATCCCGTCGAGGGCATAATCTTTTTAAAATATGAATAAATAGTATTTACAAGGTGATTTGATGAGTTTAATAGTAAGGTCAAAAGTAAAGTCTACAATAAAAGGAATGAGATTTGCAGGAGATTTTTATAATGCTCTGGATAAGAAAGTTGAAGAAACTTTAAGGGAAGCTGCAAAAAGAGCAAAGGATAATGGAAGGGCAACCATAAGGCCAGTTGATTTGTAAAAATTTAATTAATTTTATTTCTGTTTTTCAATCATATTTATATTATTCTGAAAAACATTTTTCTATATGCGGAGATAGCCATAATGAACTATTAAATATAATTATCAATATATTATTATGAGCATGAACTTTACAAAAGAAGATTGTAAGAAGCTTATTATAGTAATGCTGTTAACAGACGGTTGTGTAGGCGAAGTAAATCAAGGCAAATATGTTTATACAAAAATTTCTTATTGGAGCAAGGATAAAATTTTAAAAAATACATTCATAAAACTAATGAAAATTGCTTTTAATTTCAATCCTTCTCATATAGGAAAAGAAGAAGTATACTTCAAGAGAAAGAATGAAACTGCAAAAATCATGTCAGAACTAAGAAGGATTTCTAGAGACTTGAACAAACAGTCGGATAAAGTTTCACTGAATTTTTTAAGATTGAGTAATAGAAATGTTATTCTATACGCCCTTCGCTTGGCTATGAGTGGAGAAGGAAGTATTTCGTTTGCAAGAAGAAAGAGTGGAGGATTTTGCTTTAATCTAGCTTTTGCCTGCGCAAACTATAAGCTTTGTAATGAATGGCAGAAGTTATTTGATATTTTCGAGATATATCTGAAAATCAGAAAGGATGCTGCTGTTTATAGTGGATACCACGGTTTGCAGACCGTGTCAGAAAAAAGCATTTTGAACTTTCACAAAATAGGTGGTTTCATTAACGACGTAAAAGTTCAGAAAGGTAGAAGATTCAGGAATTTTGATAAAAACTATGTTTTAGGCATTTGTGCAAAAGTTATAAATAAAAAGCATAAAGGCGAATTTAAAGGATATACTAAATGGACAGATGAAGTCTTTTGGAATGCAGTCGATGACGCGGAGGTACCCAAGCTTGGTCAAAGGGGCAAGACTCAAGTTATTTGAGTATTGATAAAAGATGATATAAGAAATCTTGTCGGTTAGTCCGTTCGCAGGTTCAAATCCTGCCCTCCGCATTTTTATTTTTATTACAGCTAAGATATATTATGGGGCATCTTAAGCTTAGCTTGGTTTTATGGCTTTCACTCATTATAATTGCTCTTGCTGTTGCTTCTATTGATGTTATGATGTGGAAAATTAATCTATTAAATCCTTCAAACGAATCTGTTGTAACAAATATTGTATACTATGATGTTTGGTACAAAATAAGTATTATAATGTTTTTAGTTCCTGCCTTATTTTCTTACTATGTTACCAAAAATAGACGCAAATCGTTGCTAATAATTATAGCAGGACTAATCTTAATTTTCTTTGGTTTGGAAGATATTTTTTATTTTGCAATAAGAGGTATAGTTATGCCAAATGAGATACAATCATTAAGCGAGTTTAATCCAAACTTGTTTACAAAGGTAGGTTTTGTAAATTTAATGCCTAATGAATTAGACTGGCTAAACAACAACATTTGCATAACTCTCTTTGGAAAGCCTGTAACACCTTTTGTCCTTTTCAAATCTACTCTCTTTGCTTTGGTTATTAGCTTTATTCTTGTAATGATTTAGTTTTTAAGGATGTATCTTGTAAATATTTTTATGATAAAATCAATAATTCATGCTGGCGGAGAATCTACTAGGCTTAAGGAATTGTTTGATGGACCTAAGGCTTTGGTACCTGTAGGCGAATATCCGCTGCTTTGGTTTCATATGCAGCAATTGATTAAATCTAATGTTGTATCAGAATATATCTTTACTTTAAGACATCAGCATGAAGCTGTTCAAGAATATATAGAGAAATTAAAAAAAGAACTTAAAATACCTTGCTGTTCAATAGTGGAACCTAAACCATTAGGAAGGGCAGGTGTAATAAGATATGGAATTGAAAATAAAATAATAGATCCAGAAGTTCCTCATTTAATGTCTCATCCAGATGACTTTATTCCTATTAATTTAAAAGAACTAGCAGATTTTGCGTCTTATGCTGAAAGGAAGGGAAAGTCAATGGTAATTGTGATGGCAAAATATACTGTCAATCCCTTCGGTATTGGTATAGCAAGAAAAGTGGGAGATATTTTTGAATTAGAGTATTTCAAAGAAAAACCTGAGATGCCTTTAATAGATAATCATTTTGCAAATACGGGAATGATGTTGTTTTTGCCAGATGCAATGAAAGAATTCAAAAAAGTTCCGTTAGATAGACTTACAAACCCAGAACATGAAGTTGTACCTAAACTTGCTAAGCAAAAGAAGGTTGCTGTTTTTCTAGTTGATAGATGGATATCTGTGAACTATGCCTCAGATTATAAGGATGTTTTAGAAATGGGTGCGGACAAGTTGTTGGAATTCCTTAATGTTTGAATTTCACAACTATGAAACAATGCGCTCGTTCATACGGGTCCAATATTTTCCAGTCTATTATTTCAAAATCTTTTTCTAACTTTTTCAATGCTTCCTTGTATACTTCTCTCGGACTTTTTGTTACATCAATGCTTCTAGACTTTACTGCTATCATTCCAAAGCCATCTTTTTTTAAGAATTCCTTGCAGTTTCTAATGAAAATTTCAACTTCCTGAGGATCAGCGATGTCACAATATACAACATCAACCTTTTCAACCCAGTTATAGAGTTCTGTCTTACGCGCATCAGCCAAAATGGGAATTATGTTCTTATACTTTTCACATAAAGGTAAAAGCTCGTTAAAACATCTTTCAGAAAATTCTACTCCATAGATTATCCCATTGTTACCTATTATACAAGCAACTTTTGAAGCGGTATAGCCATGAGCTATGCCATTATACAATACCTTGCTTCCTGATTTGATAGGCATTATACCTAAACCTTTTACTATTGCTGCACCAAGCTTTGACCTATAATGATCCCAAACAATATATTCTTCTTTTTCAACTGTTATAATCTGATCGCCAAATGGAGAATAACCTTTAACTAAGTTCTTGACCATAAGTTTATTATCTATTAAGTATACGCCATCGAATTTTAATTTTAAACTTGGCATTTATCCCATCTTCTTTGTTTATAACTATTCAACATTTGTTTTAATTTCTCATTTTTTAGAATATGAACCCCAAATCCTATTTTCTGTTGAAAGCGTTCTATATCCGCTCCATTTGAAGTTGCAATCCTAAAGGCTGTGCCAGTCCATCTCGGCCCATCTATTCTCTCTATTCCAATATCTTTAAGAAGAGATTTTATGAATTCTAACTCCTTTCTGTTATTTTGAACTATAGTAACATACCTAGAACCACTCTTTACTTGGGAGGCGCATCCTTCAGCTGCAGAATAACCTCTTAAATAAGCCGCTTTAACATTTATTGGAGATTTATTCAAAATATTAATCAAATCATTTTTTATGTTTAAAAGAAATTGTGACAGAACTTTAAAACAAACTTGAGCTTTCAGATTTATCTTTTTACCTTTATGATGATAAGCCATATAGATTTTTACTTTACTATATCCTTTTTGTTTTAATTGGTTAGATATTTTTTTAGCCTCTTTAAGTGAATTATCAGTATAGTATGTAATCGTCATGGTTATTCTATCTTTATTTATATTAAATTTCTTTTGAAGAAACCTTGTAAAATGTAAAGTTAAATTAAAATAAGTATTTGAGAACGATAAATCCCTATCACTAATAGAACCGTCACCATTCAACATCCCAAACCATTCTGCAAATTCTTCATCAAACCCAATCTTCCAGTTTTTGATTTTGATATCTCCTGCAGGATAACGCAATGTAGCGTATTTTATATTTCTAGAGAGTTCAGTTGTACTCAAATTTAGAATTTGACAGCACTTTATTAATGGTAATAAAGGTAATTTTCTTCGGTTATAATTTTTGTTATTCTTCCAATTATTTACAGTGCCTTTATTAGAACCTATTAATTTTGCTAATTTTTCTTTTGTTCCTGTTACTTTCATAGCATTTTCAAATAACTCTTTTCTAAATTTTGGATTAATTAGAACATAAGTTCTAGGATGCATATATTTTAAAAAATCAATATTCACGTATTTCATAATATCAGTTTAGTTATGCATTCAATCTATTTATTATTTTATCATTTTTCACAGTAGAATTTGGAAATATTTCTTTCATAATCAACACTATTTAAATTAAACTTATTTAATATTTATTCTATGAAAGAAGAAGCAGAAAAAGAACTAAAGGAATTGAAAGTAGCTGTCATCATAGTGATTGTGTTTATTAGTGTTGCTGCTATAATAGTGAGCATATATTCTAGAGTGAATCCTGCTAAGGCATTTGAAATTACAATACTAAGTGTATTAACAGCAGGAACAGGTGGCGTTTTAGGAAACATTTTTTACGTTATAATAATATTTTTCACTTTAGGTGTAACATTTTATATCTTCGAAAAGGTTATTATTTTATTGAGTCAATTTGGAATAGGAGGAGTTTTAATGAGAGTAAACCTTTCTAAAATAAAAGATCATTACATAGTATGCGGTGCAGGGAAAGTTGGAATGCATGCAGCAGAAAAGCTTAAGGAAGAAGGCAAAAAAGTTGTTATAATTGAGAGTGATTGCCCAACTGCAGAATTTTTGAAAAATAGAGGTTTTATAGTTTTGGAAGGAGATTGCATGAACGAAGAAGTATTAGAAAAAGCGCAAATAAGGAAAGCAAAAGGAATACTAGCATGCACAGGAGAAGATAATAAAAATGTTTTCGTGGTCCTAACTGCCAAGGATTTAAATCCGAACATAAAGGTTGCAACAAGAATAAGTGATCAAAAAGCAAAAACAGAGTTTGAGAGAGCCGGAGCAGATATAATAATTATGCCAGAAGTTACAGGTGGTTACGAGCTTGCAAATAAAATAATAAGAATAGATTAATTCCCTTTTAAAATCTCTTCTAGCTTTTTCTTATAATCCTCTAAAAGCTCTTTGGACATATCTTTTTTCGAATAAAAATCTGCTCTAGCTGCTAAAGTTAGTTTAGAGGACAACAATCTTGCAATTTTTCCTTGCAATTCCCTTTTAGATGTGGAAATATCTGGATGAAGATAAAGCAATCCGAAGCGTGGCGGTTTGCCTTTTTTCTTTTCTTTCAAAAACTTGAACAAAGACCTTTCCGAGCCTAACAGCTGGATGGTTGAAGAAGGCATCTTAGCAAGTCTTTCTAAAGAGCCGGCTAGGGCTAAAAGCTTGGCAGCCAAAATGCTTCCAAGCAATGTGTTTACATTCAGCATCTCTTCAGGAACAATCCTTTCCAAGTATTTCTCAACATTTTTCTTTAAGACATACAATTCCTTTAATCGGCTAGCATACTCTTGTAAAACTTTTATATCTTCTTCCCTTAGCTGCATACCCATGCTTCTGTTAAAATCTTCAAAATTCGTCCTAAGGCCTTTATCAGCTATTTTTTCTGCAAATTTTTCATGATCCCTTATATCAAGTTCAGGATAGTGGAGACCGTACCATTCCCTAAGCCTTTCAGACATTGCATTTAAAATCTTTTCCAAGTCAGACAAGGCAGAGACAGTCTGGATGATTAGCTTATCCCTTCTTTCAATCAAGGATATGTTCAGTCTTGCTTTTGATAAGGCAACAGCATTTAAAATTTTATTTATCTCAGAATCATTCTCAGCAAATCCAGAATCAATGATAATTTCTCTAAAATTATTTTTAAGAAATTCAGAAGCTTTATTGGGTCGTTTAATTTCTAAATCCTTAAATTCGTTCTTCAATTCTTTTAGTTCCGGTATTTCCTCTCCTCTTTCAAGCAGATCAAGTTTTTTGGCGATTTCTTCTGGGTTCTTATCAAAAAGTTTAAATCTTTTTAACTCATTCTTCTCGTTAAATACAAATAGACCTGCTACGCATACAGCTAAGTAATGCATAGTTATTTATTATAATACTTAAGAATAAAAGTAACGGTAACCTGCTCACGATTATTGTCGAGAGCTTTCCATAGGTTGATAATTATAGTTCACAGAACTCAAATCATCAACAACATTTGGACGAAAGAGCTGGGTTACATCAACTCTTCTATTGGAAATCTGGATAGAAATATCTGGTTCAAGGATATGACTATTCCGCTCCAAGAGAGATTTAATAGCGATAGCCAAGCTGGCTTTTCTATCACTGTTGACAACTTGGCCACATTTACATTTAAACAAAGAATAGTTAGCATTATGTCCATTAGCCAAGGCACCGCAGTGGCTGCACCATTTACTTGTATGCCAACTATCCACAATATTCAAACAAATATCATTATCAAAGCATCTTTGCTCAAGAATTTGCTTGAATTTGAAAAATGGAATAAGCATAACAGTTTTATTAAATCTCCTGAACTTAGGTTTGAATTTTTTGAGTTTTTCAATAGTGACATCAGCGTCATATTTAATAGCTAAGTTAATAATTTCTCTAATGATTTGACCCAAATTAGTTTTAACAAAATCTCTTTCTTTATGTTTCATCCTTTTAAGTTTCTTTTTTGCATTCAATGATTGAAGTAATACTCTTCTTTCTATAATCTTCTTTCTCTTAATCCAAATATGTTTTCCAAGATAAGTTTGGTAAAGAACTTTTCCTTTTGGAGAAATTATGCTTATAGCAAAATGTTTTGCATTAATATCAATTCCCATAATATTCCTTCTTTGTTTGATTTTCTTTTCCCTAGAGAGAAAAGCAACAATCTGCAAAGCTTTTGTCAAACCGAATGTTTTACAAGCCCAACCATCTTTAATCAAATTTTGAAATCTCTGATAATTCCTATTCTGTTTTATAGGTATAGCAATTCTATTTCTTGGATAAAGACCTAAGTCGACAAAGAAATTTGATTTGGTATTAAAGGTTTTGCAGTTTCTAGGGATATTGAATTTGACTGTCAAGCCATTAACTTTGTTAGTTTGTTTTTTCCAAGCATCACGAATAAGACTACATCTAACTTGAACATTAAAATTAGTATTTTTCTTGCTTCCTAATAATGTTTTATGATGGAATTGCACAAAGGTATTACAATCTCTGCGTTCAGAAAGTAAACGATTATACTCATTAATAGCAGTATTAATAAATTTCTTAAGACGATTATTTTTACTATTAGTAGCTAATGTTTGTAATAAGATTGCTTGTTTCATATCCTTGAACCGGTTAAATTAATAGTTTAATAAGTATAAATATTTTATTAATATTAAATTATCAAAGCACGTTTAATATAGAATGGTGATATCACGGGAAGAATAAGGGGGAAATTTATAAAGAACATATCAAAGAAACTTGTAGAGCAATATCCAGACAAATTTAGCAATAAGTTTGAAGACAATAAGAAGTTTCTTGACGAGTTAAAAATAATAGGTGATAAGCCAATTAGAAATAAAATAGCTGGATATATTATATCTGTTGTTGAAAAGAAGAAAATCAAATGAAAAATTGAAATACGTTTCTATTGCATGAATGAAATTATCTATGTGAAACAACTTATATAAATTATAAATTCTTACTTTACACATTCTTAGCATGGCAACTCGTGGTGGGTCTAAGAAAGCTCAATTAAAGTATTCTCATGAAGAGTGGAAGAGAAAAGAAAAAAGATAGTTTACACTAGTAAAAAAGTATTCTAAACCTAAGATATAGCTTACACTACAAAAAATAGTAATCTAATCTCTTAGAAATTACTAGAATCTTCTTCTTTTCGCAAAACAATCTCTACAAAAGACAGGCTTGCCTTCTGTTGGTTTGAAAGGAACTTCGCATTCCTTCCCACACTCAGAACAAACAGCTTTGTGCATTTCCCTTGGACCTCTATCAAAGCTGCTACCTCTTCTGTCGAAACGTCTATTTTCGAATGGCATTTAAATTCTCCTATTTTTAATAAAGAAATGATAGTATCTGTAGTTTAAATATCTATTTCTTGATTCCAAACTCATATTTTTTATTTTCAAATTCAAACTCAAATCTGTTGCCAAATATCTTGCCAAATGTTATTTTGCTTCCTGTTGAACCCTCTATCCTTTGCTTATTTTTCTTAAGCAAATCTTCCTCTGGTAGGAATAGCTCAATCTTGTCCTTAATCTCCAAACCAATCTTCTTTCTGGTGTCCTGAACGCTTCTTATCAGTTCGCTAAGCAGCCACTCGTCTTTAATTTCTTGTGTAGCTTCTGCATTTAAGAATATTTTTCCATTTTCTATTTCCTTTCCTTCCTCTATTGCTTCTACTTTAACTTCCTTGATGTTTGCCATCTCTTTTATTACCTCTTCTAGGTCTCTAGTAGCTTCCTTTACATCATCCTTTCCATCTATGCTTAGAGAAGGCAAAAGGTATTTTAACTTTACATTTTTTTCATGCCTTAATGCGTTTGCAGTTTCAATAATTTCCCTTGCTATTTTCATCTCATTTTCAAGTTTTTCATTTATTAAATCGCTTTCAATCTCAGGCCAATCACATAGATGAACGCTTTCTTTCTTCTCAAATTTTTTAAAGAAGTCTTGATACAATTCTTCTGTTACAAAAGGTAAGAAAGGTGCTAAAAGTTTTAAGGTGTTTAGACAGACGGTGTAAAAAGTATAAAGCATTGCTTCCTTGTATTCAGACTCTAAGCCTGGCTTGATGTGTTCTCTGATTATATGGCCATAAAATCTTGATAGATCATTTAAGAAAAATTCTTCTAACTTAGCAGTTGCTATATGAGGCTTTAGTTCTTCCAAGTTTTTTGTAACTTCCTTGTTTAAAATCTGAAGTCTAGATAAAATCCATTGGCTGGATATATCAAAATTCTTTGGTTTTTTCGGCTTGTACTTGTTAACTTCGCAGTAAATTTGCAAGAATTTTACAGTATTGTAAAGAACATTTAGATTTCTTCTCGCATCCTTGGCAGATGTATAGCCGAAGGGCATTGGTTGTCCTGGGTTCTGGAGGCAGTACATCCACCTCATAACATCTCCACCAATTTTTTCCAAAGCTTCGTCTGCCCAAATAACATTTCCAGTACTCTTGTGCATCTCCCTCATTTTTTCGTCAAGAACCATTCCATTTGAGAGTACAGATTTATAGGGTGTCTTGCCTTCTAAAATAACAGAAACAAACAAAGTAGCATAGAACCATAATCTAACCTGCTCGTGCATCTCTGTTATAAAATCAGCAGGGAACCATTTTTCCCAATACTTTTTATCTTCCTGATACTTCAAGGTCGAGTAAAAAACAACCCCAGCATCTAACCAACAGTCTCCTGTTTCATCAGTCCTTTTCATATCACCTCCGCACTTGGAGCATTTAAGAACAACATTATCAACCCACGGTCTGTGCAGTTCTTTCAATTCCTTGAAGCCTTTGATAGCCTTTTTCTTTAATTCCTCTTTGCTTGCTATCACTTCCATATAATTGCACTTTTCACAAAACCAGAAGGGCAAAGGCAAGCCATAATATCTTTTCCTGGAAATGTTCCAGTCCTTTAGATTTGTCAGCCAATCAGTCATGCTTTTCATTGTCCACTCAGGATACCATTTTACTTTTTGAGCCTCTTCTAAAAGTTTTGGCTTTATTTCTTGAGTTGAGATAAACCATTCCTCTCCTGTTCTATATATCAATTCTTCATCGCATCTCCAACAGCAAGGATAACTATGCGTAATCTTTTCTTCCCTGTATAGAAGACCTCTTTCTTTAAGTTTTTCTAAAACCATTTCATTTGCTTCCTTTACATTCTTGCCTTTCAAGAATCCGACTTCTTCATTGAATATTCCAGATTCATCTAAAGGAGATAGAGTAGGCAAGCTATACTCTTTTCCAATCTCATAATCTTCTGGTCCATGACCAGGAGCGATATGGACTAGACCTGTTCCCTCCTCAGCGCTAACATATTTGTCAGACAAAACAACCTTTCCAGTTATGTTCCACTGTATTGGTAAAAGGTCTTTCATAGGATTATCATATTGTATTTCTACGAGTTCTCGGCCATAAAAAGTTTGCAAGGTGCTATAACTTTTTTCATTAATTGATTTTTCAACAAGATTCTTAGCTAAGATAAAAACTTCTTCCCCAATTCTTATCCTTACATATTCTAGATCTGGGTGAGCTGCTACTGCAACATTAGAAGCCAGAGTCCAAGGAGTAGTTGTATAAATCAGCAAATATTCTGCTGGTCTGTCTTTTATTGGGAACTTTACATAAATGGCAGGATGAGTTTTTTCCTTATAACCGCTGGCAACTTCATGACTTGATAAACTCGTTCCGCAGCGAGCACACCAAGGCAAAACCTTTAGTCCTTTGTATAACCAGCTCTTTTCATAACATTTCTTCAAAAAGTACCAAACATATTCAATATTGGTGTCGGTGAGAGTCAGATATGGATTCTCCCAATCCATCCACATTCCTAATTTCTTTGACAATTCTATCCAGTTTTTAACATAGTTCAGAACGCTCTCCTTGCATTTTTCTGTGAACTTGTCTATGCCATACTTCTCTATATCCTTCTTTGATTTAAAGCCCAGTTCTTTTTCTATTCCAACCTCAACCCAAAGTCCTTGACAGTCAAATCCAGGCTGTCTTCTTGTTTCAAATCCTTGCATTCCCTTGAATCTTAAGTATAAGTCTTTGTAAGTCCTTCCCCAAGCATGATGAACACCCATTGGATTGTTTGCTGTGGGAGGACCGTCCATAAAGGAAAAGGTTTTTCCATTTTTTCTTAGTTTCATTAGCTTTTCAAATATCTTATTCTTCTCCCAAAAGCTAAGTATTTTCTTTTCTGTTTCCTTCGGTTCATATTCTGCCATTTAAACACTCTCTAACTTTAGAATTAGATAATTATGTTTATATAAATCTTTAGAACAGTATTTGTAATTCGCCGGTCATGCAAACCCAATATTTTTATTCTTATGTGAACTATTTATATTTAGGGTGAAACCCATTCCAGAATGTGAGATATGTGGTTCTAGAAATGCAAGCAGAAAGACAAAAATAGATAATGCAATTCTAACTGTTTGTAATGAATGTGTAAACTTTGGTGAAGAAGTTCCGACAATTGAGTTAAGAGAAGAAAGGAAGATAATTCCTAAGCTAGAAGAGATGGAACAAGCAATCAAATCAAACTTTCATTTATTAATCAAAAACGAAAGAACTAAGAGAAGCCTAACTCAAGAAGGGCTTGCAAAAAAATTAAATGAAAAGGCTTCTATTATAAAAAGAATAGAAGACGGCTGGGAACCATCGATCAACACTATTAAAAAATTTGAAAGATTCTTTAGTATCAAACTAACAGAGGAAATGGAAGAAAAACAAATAGAAAAGAAAACAGACAGAAAGGAATTAACAATAGGCGATGTAGTTGAAGTCCATTAGAGCTCATGTTATTATTTCTGGAGATGTTCAAGGCATCGGGTTCCGATTTCATACAAGGATAAAGGCTAGAAACCTTGGTTTGAGAGGCTGGGTTAGAAATTTAGAATCTGGAGAAGTTGAAGCTGTTTTTGAGGGCGAGGAAGATAAGGTAAAAGAAATGATTGATTGGTGTAAGAAAGGAGAGCACCGTGCATTGGTCAAAGAAGTTAAAGTTGAATTTGAGAATTATACTGGAGAGTTTGAAGGCTTTGATACAGATTAATTATTTTTTACTGCCTTCAGAATCATAGCTAGAGGTATACCTTTATAACCTTTTAATACCGGAAATCTTTCTATTAATTCATCATTAATTTTTGGTTCTTTAATATCTTTAATGATTAATCCAAATTTTCTTAAAAGACTTGAATATTCCCCAAAAGAATGAGTATATTCAGGGATTCTATATTCTTGTCCAGTTTCATCAATGAATTCTGTATAATCATGACCTGAATCAGGCCACCATGGATGAAAGTCAGACATTATTAATCGTCCTTTAGATTTGAGAATACGGCTTGTCTTTTTTATAACAGGCTCCAATTTAGGTATATGACTTAAAGTTAAGGCAGAGACAACAATATCGAAATGCTTACTAGGGAAATCTATTTCTTCTATCTTTCCAAGATGAAGCTCAAATTGGCAATCAGGAGTAATTTTTCTTTGTGCATGTTCTAACATTTTTGGTGAAGAATCTACCCCCACTACTTTAGCTCCTTTTTTAGCAAGATGTAAGCAATAACGTCCTGTGCCACAACCGATATCAAGAACACGCTTACCCTTTACATCGCCTATTAGTTCCAAAGTTGGACCTTCTTCTATGGCAATAAGAGGGTTGTGGTCTTCATCATATGTGCAAGCCCATTTATTATAGCCTTCAATCACTTCAACTTTTTTATATCCTTCTCGTTTATCAAATTCTATTTTCTTCATTCTCTCAACTACTTAGTAATTTCCCACATAATTTTAAATACCTTTACGAGAAACTAGTTCTTAGTGAGAAAAATGGGTGGACGACTTCACATGGAAATCAAAGAGAGATTTGTCTAGTCCGGATTCTATTCTATTTTCTGCTATTCTTGATGATAAAGGAAGAGTTGTTATACCTGCTAGCGTTAGGAATAGATTTAATCTAGGCTTTAATTCTCAAGTTCTTCTTGAATTTAAGAAAAAAATCAATGGCTGCGATAGCACAATGGATAGTGTGTCGGTCTGTGGAACCAAAGAAGCGGGTTCGAATCCCGCTCGCGGCCCTAAAAGAGGTGATAAATATGAAAGGTGAATTAGTTCATCAGAGATTTTACAGAAAGAGATATGAATGAAGTTATTAATTTATATGAAGAAGTTTTTGCAGAACCTCCATGGAATGAATTCAAAAAATGCAAACAGTGCGGTGTAAATTATGGAAAAGATGAAGTTAAAAGTATAGAATATTATACTGGTTTTAAAGGACAGAAAGATAGTTATTTATCAATAATTAATGAAAAAGGTAAAATTCTTTCTAATTGTAAGCAATGCAAAACGTCCATGAAACCTACAGACGAAAGTGGCTGTAAACCGATTTATTACACATCAGATAATTTAGTTGATTTTTGGATGCGAGAGAATGTTGAAAATGATTTGAAATTCTGTCAGTCACAAAAAAATCCAAAGATTTTAGTAACAGAAAAAATTCCTAGATTTAGTCCTGGAGTTTGGGAAGATGTTACATATAGTATTGTAGGATTTTGTTGGGGCTATAAACTTCCAATTGATAAGTTCCCATTTTTAGATGGAAAAATAGACAAAGATTCTGGCTACGGAGATGAATTAGCAGTTAAAAGTAATTTTAGAAGACAAGGAATAGGTGAAAATCTAATGTTAGAGTTAATCAAATCATTTAAAGAAAATCAAATGAAACAGGCAGTTTGCAGAACATTAACAACAACTAATGCATATCCACTTTTAAGAAAACTTGGTTTCAAAGATATTGGTAGAGTTGATAAAAATGATATGTATAAAAATAGAATATACTTAATAAAAGATTTGTAAATTTATATGAGAAATACCTAAGGTGATATTATGAATGAAATAGAGTTAACACAAGAATTAATTAGAATAAACTCAGAAAATCCACCTGGGAACGAGGGAGAAGTAGCCAAATTCATAAAAGACTTTTTGGAGGATTTGAAAATTTCTACTGAACTCATAGAATTTGAGAAAAACAGAATTGATGTTGTAGCTTCTATTGGAAGTGGAAAAGGAATGATGCTTAACGGTCATATGGATACTGTGCCTATAGGCAGCAATTGGACCTTTGATCCTTTAGGAGGAAAAATTGCAAACGGAAAAATTTACGGCAGAGGAGCTAGTGATATGAAAGGCGGCATAGCTTGTATACTAGCGGCAGTAAAAAATCTATCAAAAGAAAATTTCAAGAGAAAATTGCTTTTGACTTTTGTTGCTGATGAAGAAGTTGCACTAAAAGGTTCTGAGTACTTGATTAAAAATAGAAGAGCAATCTTCAAGGACATTAAATACGGCATAATTGGAGAATGTACAGATCTTAGAGCAAGAATTGCACAAAAAGGAATTGTTCATGTAAAAGTAAAATTCAAAGGAAAGGCTGCTCATGGCTCAAAACCAGAGTTGGGAGATAATGCTATTTACAAGGCTGCAGATTTTATTCAAGAACTAAGAAAATTGATAGAGCGATTAAAAAACAAAAAGAATCCTTTGCTTGGTAGCGGAACTATTAATGTTGGCACAATTAACGGTGGAACTAAGATAAATGTTGTTCCAGACTTTTGCAATATAGAAGTTGATAGAAGAATCATTCCAGGAGAAACTCCTAACTATGCTATTAAACAAATTAGAAAAATACTGAAAAAATTAAAATTAAAAGCTGATATTGAACTTGAAACGAATAGCAGATTGCCAATGCAATTAAATAAAAATCTGGAATTAGTAAGAATTTTAAAAAGCGTAACAAAAACAAAATTGGTTGGCGAGTCTGGTTATACAGAGGCTGAATTATTTTATAGAGATGCTGGGGTTCCTTGCATAAGTTTTGGGCCAGGAATTTCAGAATTGGCTCATACCGCTAACGAATATATACCAATTAAAAACTTACAGAAGGCAACTAAGATTTATGAAGAAATAATAAGAAAGGTGTGTTTATGAATGTAAAAGGAACAAGAAATATTTTACCTGAGGAAATGATTTTAAGACAGCAGGTGCTAGAAAAAATAAAAAAGGTTTTTGAAACCTTTGGCTTTCAACCTTTGGAGACATCTGCTTTAGAATCTTGGGAAGTTTTGTCAGCCAAGGGTGCCGGAGGACAAGAGATTTTAAATGAGACGTATAATTTTGAGGACAAGGGAGGAAGAAGAATAGGATTGAGGTACGACCTAACAGTTCCTTTAGCAAGAGTAATAGCAGACAATCCTAATTTGCCTTTACCATTCAAGAGATATCAGATAGAAAAGGTTTGGAGATATGGTGACATAGCAAAAGATAGATTTCGTGAATTTCTTCAAGCTGATATAGATATAATTGGTTCAGAATCGATGCTGGCAGACGCAGAAGTTATTGCATGTACAATTTCATGTTTTAATGCTTTAGGATTTAAGAAATTCGTTGTAAGATTGAATAACAGAAAAATTTTTACAGAATTATTAAAATCATCTAAGGTTGATGATAAAAAAATCATGGATGCCTTAAGGAGTGTAGATAAGCTCCAAAAAATTGGAATTGAAGGCGTAAAAAAAGAATTAGAAGAAAAAGAAATTCCAAAAGAGTCTATTAAAAAAATATTAAGTTTTATTGAAATAAAAGGAGAACCTGAAAAAGTTTTGAAAGAAATAGAAAAAGTTTTGGGAAATGTAGATGGAATAAAAGAACTAAAGGAAATAATTTCTTATTTGAAAATAATGAATCTTGATTCGAAAATCAAAATCGACTTAAGTCTAGCAAGAGGTTTAGATTACTATACAGGACCAATATTTGAGGTTTTTGCTGAAGAAGGAATTGGAAGTTTGGCAGGAGGAGGAAGATATGACAACATGATAGGATTATTTCTAAAAAGAGACATTCCTGCTACAGGCATTAGCTTAGGAATAGAAAGGATAATGGAAGTAATGAAAGAGAAAAAAATGATTGATGAAATAAAGAATAAGACTAGAGTTTTTGTGGTTGCTGTTAATGATAAGGTGAGAGATAAGGTTTTAGAGATTGTTCAAATACTTAGAAGCAAGTCGATAGCAACAGATTATGATTTAAGATTTAGATCACTATCCAAGCAGTTAGATTATGTTAATTCTTTAGGAATTCCTTTTGCAATCATTGTTGGACCTACAGAACTTGAAAAAAATTCTGTTAAGTTAAGAAATATGAAAACAGGAAAAGAAGAACTAGTAAAAATAAATGAAATTTTTAGCAAGGTGGACTAACTGGCTTTTTGCAACAATTTGTTGAACTATGATTGTACCAACACTCATAAACAGCTTCTACCTCACTTTGAACATAGATTGTGATATTCAAGTCTTGGTTCATCATATATTCTGGTAAGTTATCTAACTTTACAAAGAACTTTCCTGAACTATCTGTCCAGTTTTTACCTTCACAATGATCGCACTGAGAGCCTAAATATTTTACAGTAAACTTTATTGGTGCATTTGAAACATTAGAGCCATTTGAATAAGTAAGAATTCCAGTGAAATTCATGCTGTATTGAGGTTGGTAAATACCTGTGCAGAAGACTCCAAAGCATATCTTAAGATTTGCTGCTGTATTATTTGCAAATCCTATAATTGGTTGGCCAATAGCTATTTTCGAGAAATTTTTATAGTCTGATGTAGACAAGTTGACATGACCGCCAGTTGTTATCTCACCTCTCATTCTGTAAGTATCGGTTATGAGAAAGGCTGATGTGATGTAAGTTGATGTAAATAAGAGTAAAGAAAATGCTAAAATTAAAATTAGAAATGTTTTTTTCTCCAAGTTATCACAATTATTAATTTAATTAGCTAATATAAAAATGCTTTTATTAAAGTGGGCAATTGTTTTAGCTAGCGGAATAGCTGCTATCCTGAGATGGAAATTGTAAATTTTATAATATTTTTAAACTTTGCTTATCAATAATTTAATATATAATGGTGATTAAAGTGGAACAAAGATTTGAGTATGTGATTAAGGTTGAAGGTAAGGAAGTTTGGAGAGGATTAAATCCTACAAAAGTTTTTTTCGAGATTAAGAGGCAAAACCCTAGAAAAGAAATTTCTATAGCATGGCGAACAAAAGAAAAAGTTTTGGTATGTGTATGGATATAGAATTTCCTTATACAGATGAAGAAAGCGATATATCTGAAAAGGTCAAAAGACCTAGAATAAAAATAAAAGTTTTTTCTGATATTACAAAAAATTGGGAAGTGTTAGATGAGGTATTAGCAGATACAGGTGCTGATTTTTGTGTTTTTCCAAGATTTATTGGAAGCTTATTGACAGAAGATATTACTAAAGGAAAATATGTTGAAATTAAAGGTGTAGTTCCAGGAGTAAAACTTATAGCTTATATTCATAATTTGAAAATAAGAGTTGCAGATAAAGAATTTGTAGCTCCAGTTGCCATAGCAGATTCTGATGACGTTCCAATGATCTTTGGGAGAGTTGAGGGTTTAGATTTATTTGATGCTGACTTTTTTGAAGGTGAAAAGCTTACACTTTCTTGGAAATAATCCCTAAAGATACAAGAGAAGGTGAGCAGCTATACCAGCATAGCTGCCATCTTGAGATGGAAAATATAATTTTTTATTTCAACAACCATTTCCACAAAGGAATAAAAATTATAGTTTTTCCATTTATTTTCTTTTCGTTTTCATAATCTTCTGTTATAACAATTCCTTGTTTAAGTTTGAACTCATTCATAGCCTCTAACAAACTTTTAACTTCTCTTTCTTTCGTTTTTTTATTATTTACATCCCAGCATACCTGTATTAATTCCTTAATTTTCAATCCTTCTTTTATTATAAAGTCAACCTCTTTTCCAGTCTTATCTTTCCAATAATAAACTTCTTTATTTCTTCTTTTCAATTCAATAAAAACAACATTCTCCACTGTTCTTCCTAAATCTTCTGAGAATTTGAAAGAAACTGCATTTCTTAAGCCTGTATCAATACAATAAATCTTTTTATTTTGTTTAAATTTAACTTTTGTCTTATAAGAGAAAGCATCTATAGTTAAAATCATGAAAGATTCTTTAAGGAAGTCAAGATATTTTTCAATAGTTTCCACACTAAGACCTGTTGAATTTGCAGCACTTCTATAAGAAAATTCATTAGACATATTGCTCAATAAATGATAACTTAAATTTTTTATAATATCGTAGGATGCTCCAAATCTTGAAGAAATATCCCTTGATAGAACGTCATTATAAATATTTGTTAAGATTATTTTTCTTTCAGAGTCTGTTTTTCCAATAGTTTCAGGAAAGCCACCATTTTTAATGTAATCTTCTTGATAATGCAAAAGCTTATTTTTGTTGTACTTTAAGAAATCAATATTAAAATTTTTCCATTCAAAAAATTTCAAATATTCTTTAAATGAGAATGGAAAAATCGAAAAAGTAATATGTCTTCCTGTTAAAACTCTTCCTATATCTTGAGATAATAAAGAAGCTGAAGAACCTGAAACAAAAATTTGCTTAAACTTTTTTGTATCATATAACGTTCTAATCCATCTTTCCCAATCATTTTTTTGCTGTACTTCATCAATAAATAAATATTTTATTTCTGGGTTTATTTTTCCTATTGACGTTAAGATTTCTTCAAATGATGATGCATCTATTTCAGAGTCGTCAAAATTCAAGAATACAATGTCTTTTGGCTTTATTTTTTCATCTAAAAATGATTTTATTAATTGATATAATATTGTAGTTTTTCCAGATCTTCTTACACCAATTATATCTTTTATATGAGGTAGTTTAATGATTTTCAAAATTTCAGGTAAAATATCTCTCCTTATGCCGCATAATACATTAATATTTTCTTTTTCCGCCCACCACGGATTCCATCTTCTTATCCCATCCTCTAGCATATCTTTATATTTGTTTCTCATATTTATAAATATTCTATGTTAATCGACAATAATATGCATTTTTTGTCGACAATCACAGACAATTATTTCTTACACTAAACACCTTCTTGTGAAGTACATTCATGAACAGAATCCATTTTGTCTCTTGCATATTTTTTAGCATCGAAAAATTTTCTTGGAATTGACTGAAACAGGCATTATGCAGATTATTTTAGAAACTTTTATATTTATAGATACAATTTTTGATTATTTCTAAAGATACAAGAGAAGAAGAACAACTATACCAGCTCGGCGGCATCCTTAGAGGAAGTTATACGTTCTGTAAAGAGGGAAACTATTTAAATTAGTTTCCCTGTAAATAATACATGATAAATAGAGAAATTTGGGTAAAGATAATAAAAGATTTTCAAGAATTTGAATTACCAAATTTGGTTGAAAGAGATATTGAAATAGAAACCGATATTTCAATAAAAAGAGTTATTTCTATAATTGGCCCGAGGCGAGTTGGCAAAACATTTCTAATGTTTCAAATTATAAAAAAACTGCTAGAGAAAGTAGAAAAAAATAGAACACTTTATGTTAATTTTGAAAGCGATTTGCTCATTGGTTGTACTGCATCGGACCTAAGAAATATGATTGAAATCTTTTATGAGATTTATCCAGAAAATAAAGGCAGAAAAATTTATTTATTCTTAGATGAAATACAGAATGTTTCTAACTGGGAAAATTTTGTTCGTGCTATTATAGATAGTGAAAGCATTCAGGTATTTATTAGCGGCTCTTCTTCTAAACTTTTATCAAGGGAAATAGCAACCAGTTTAAGAGGAAGAACATTGCCTTATTACATTTATCCTTTTAATTTTAAGGAATTTTTGAAAGCAAAAGATTTCAAAATAGAGAGATATCTATCTTCCTCACAAAAAGCCAAGTTACTTAACCTCCTTGAAAAATTTATGAAAAGTAGCTATCCTGAAGTAGTTTTTTTTGAAAAAGAGGAAGAAAAAATCCTGAAGGAAATATTGAATGTTACAATTTATAGGGATATTGTAGAAAGGTTTAAGGTAAAAAATATTAAAATCTTGAAGATTCTGCTTAAAGGCTTGGTGTCGTCTACATATTTTTCAGTTTACAAGTTTTATAATTACCTTAAAACATTAGGATTAAAAGTTAGCAAAAACACAATCTATAACTATATGGAGTATTTTTCAGACTCTTTGATTCTTTATACTTTGAGAAAATATTCCCAGTCGTATAAGGAGATAGAACAAACTGCTCCAAAAATATATTTTGTTGATAATGGCTTGTTGGTTGTCAATGAAGTTGAGAGCTTAAGCAGATTTATGGAAAATGTTGTGTTTTTAGAATTAGTTAGGAGAAACTTTACCCCAAACAGCAACTTATTCTATTTTAGCCTTAACAACAAAGAAGTTGATTTTATTTTAAAAAAGGGAGAAAAGATTACACAAATGATACAGGTTTGCTATAGCATAGAAGATTTTAACACCAAAGAAAGAGAGTTAAGTGCCCTGCTAAAGGCTTCAGAAAAACTAAAATGCAACAATATGCTTGTAATAACATGGAATTATGAAGACGAAGAAAAGATAAGCAAAAAGAAAATAGTTTACAAGCCTTTGTGGAAATGGCTGCTAGAATTATAAGCAGCTATATCAGCTAGGCGGAATAGCTGCCATTCTCAGATGGAAAATAAGTGAGAATTGTTTTCTGTTAATAGAAAAGGCTTTAAGATGTTCCCTTGTTAACAAAAAACAAAATTATTTAAGCTTCGTTTGTTAAATAATAGCATGGCAGTAATAGATGTTCTGAAAAATAGTATAATCGAAGAAATAATAGGTGCTGAAAATGAATATAAAGTAAAAAGATACAAGAATGCATTAATACTTTATTCAAAAGCAATTTTCTCAATGTGCGATTGGCTAATAGCAAATAAGAAATTAAAACTACCAGAAGATCAT